>Ga0105051_10005966_pt1 | contig 13328 bp, 15 predicted proteins | sample FRY02_FD_78383 | JGI IMG/M metagenome (GOLD analysis project Ga0105051, IMG submission 78383) | Freshwater microbial communities from Lake Fryxell liftoff mats and glacier meltwater in Antarctica - FRY-02 (megahit assembly) | ecosystem: Environmental > Aquatic > Freshwater > Ice > Glacier... | reverse complement strand
ATCAGCGCGACATACTGTGGCTTGCCTGCAACCAGACAGAGCCGCGCGAAAATGCCCAAAATGCGCAGCGCGCGCTGGGCGCCGATGGTGGCATAGGCCGCGGCGAAGCTGTGCGGGTTATGAACACCGCGAAATCGCATCATCATCGCGGCCTCGGTTTGGGGCGACACATCCCTGCGGGCGTCTTGCAACAGGGAGATAAGATCATAGGCGGGTTGGCCCATCTGTGCCAATTGAAAATCCAGCAGGCCCACCTGTGCAAGACCTGCCCGGTCGGGCAGCCACAACAGGTTTTCCGCATGGAAATCGCGCAAGATCAGCACGCGGGGGCCATCTGCGTTCTGTTGCAGGGCGGCGGTGAGGGCGGCGGTAAAAACCGGCACATCGCCGGCATCCCCGGTTATGGCGTGGCGATACCAAGTGAGCGCAAAAGCCGCGGCTTGCGCCCAATCCTGCGCACCAAGATTTGGCAGGTTAGGCGGGGCGGGATGGCCTTGCAGGTGCCGCAAGACATCGGTGGCAGCGGCGTAGAGCGCGATTTCTGCCCCCGGGTCTGCCGCCACCAAGCGGGCAAACAGGGCATCCCCTAGATCTTCGATCAGCAAGAAGCCTTGGTGCAAATCACGCGCCAGAATGCGCGGCGCAGACAGGCCAAGCGCGTTGAGATGGGCGGCGATTGCGATGAAATCGGTAGGATCATCGCCTTTGCCGGAAGGGGCATCCATGAAAACGGCGGTTTGGCCGGCAAGCGTCAGGCGGTCGTAAGACCGATCCGAGGCATCACCGGCCAGAAATGCGCGGTGGGCGGCGCCCCAGCCCGAGACGGCCAGAAAACGGGTGGCAGCGTCTTGTCTACTCATTCTTGGCCCAGGCGGCTTCAAGCCCTTGCAGCAGACCAAGCCGCCCGCCGGTTAAAACAGCGCGGCGACCTTCACTTTCTTGCGACAGAGTCAGGGAAATTGCATCGGATGGGGCAAGATCACCCAACCGGTCGGGCCATTCCACAAGGCAAATCGCGGTATCAAATGCGGCATCAAGGCCCAGTTCCAGCACCTCATCCGAATGCGACAGACGGTACAGGTCGGCATGCCAAATCTCGGGTGTTGTGGCGTAGGTCTGGATCAGGGTGAAGGTCGGTGAGGGGATATCTTCATCGCGTTCCAACCGTGCGCGAATCAAGGCGCGCGACAGGTGAGTTTTGCCCGCACCGATGCTTCCCGCCAACAAAATCGTATCACCTTGCTGCAAGAGCTGGGCAAGCACCACGCCCAGCCGGGTCGTCGCAGCTTCATCCGGCAGAAAAAGAGTGAGGGGGGCAAATGGCATGGTGCCAGTTTTACGCGCGATCCTGACCGGCGCAAGCGAGAAGACAGGTAGCAGGTGGCAATCCGCGAAACCCTGTGCCGAATGATGAAATAAGTCCCGGTGACGGCATCATCCAACCCGTTTTCGCGCGCTTGAAAAGGTAGGGCCATCCCCTTCTTGCTCTGCTGCGGAAATCCGAAAGGCAGCCAGTGTCGCGCCCCCGGCAAGGGGCGAAAAGCGACAGCTGAGGCGACGCCCGTCCGGCAAGCGCGCCTCATCAGACCAAGCCTGCCTTGGGCCAAGCAGGGCTAAAAAATCCTCGGCCCTGTCCCAAAGCGTGGTGGGCGCTGTGGCATCACGCCAAAAACCACATAGCGCAGACGCGCCGCCCTCTGCGCTGAAGGATGCGCCCGGATCATGGCCCCAAAGGGATGCGTAGGCGGCATTCGACATCACAAGGATGCCTGTGGCGGAAAAGACGGCAATCGCCTCATCAACCGCATCAATCACGGCCTGCCCCAGTTCCAGATCAGCGCGGTAGCGACGGGTCTGCGACATTTCGGTGGAAATATCCTCGAAAGACAAGGCAAGCGCACCATTCGGGTAGGGCCTGCCAATGACGCGGTAGGTTTGGCCGCTGGACAGGCTCCACATCTCTTCATAATGTCCGGTGGCTGCCGCTTCCTCAATATCTGTGATCTGGTTGCGCCAACTGCGATAGTCCCGAGGCTCGGGGATCATGGCGTTTTCGCGAAGTGCGTCGAAAAACATCGCCAAGGCCGGTCGCTTTGTCAAAAGATCGGGCGACAGGCCCGTCAGATCGATCAAGGCGGGATTGAACAAAACCAACTTCCGGTCTTGGTCAAAGATTGCAAGTCCGGTGGACAGATGCGCAAAGGTTTTGGTCAGCGTTTGCATGAAGGCGCGCAGCCCTTCCTCGGCCTTGACGGCACTGTCGGCGGGCAGGGCGTAAACCTGTTGGCCGCCCTCCTCCTCGGCGATGAACAGATCAAACCAACGGTCTTTCTGATCGGTTTGAACGCCAAGCTTTTGACGGGAAACTTTGGAGGCATCAAGGGTTTGGACGGGTTTGAACAGGTGGGGCAAGGGCCATGTCAGATCCTCCTCATCCCCCAGGCGTTCGGTGACGATATCAAGATAAGCGGCGTTGGCCCAGATCACATCACCCCTTGCCGATTCACGCCAGATCGGCAGAGGGGCCTTGGCGGTAAGCCTGCGCAGCGTCTCCAGCTCATCCCGGATGGCGCGGCGGGTCAGCGGGTCAAGCGCGCGCGAGGATGTGGCGCTTTGCCCGTCAAGAATGGAAATTCGGGTCAGGCCCCCGCGCACCTCGGCCCGCAAAAGCAAGGGGTCTGCCTCCGCCTCATCAACACTGCTCATCATCAAGGTGCCATCGTGCAGCAGGGTTTCAAGGCGCGGGGTCACACCGGGAAAATGCTGTTCCATATAGCTGATAAGCCCCGGCCAGACTGCGGGATTATGCTGACAGGCCTTGGGCAAGAGGCTGCGGCCTGCGGGTGTGGCGTCAATCAGGGTTTTACCATCGAACAGGTATTCGGCGCTGCCGCTATTCTCAAAAAACAGGGCCGCAGGGCCGCGCCGGGTTTTCTTTTGCAACAGCGCCAGCAAAAGCAGCCCGAGCGCCGCTGAAAAAACCCCCGTCACCAAAAATCCGCCAGCTAGCAAAGGATCGAAGACCATAAGAACGCCCGACTGTTGTTCCACCCGTTGGTTACAGATTTGCAGAAAGATTGTTAACGAGGCGTTAAAGGCGGATCAAAAGATCCAGGTTTTCTAAACATTTATCCATTCTGCGGCCGCTTTGCCGGGTGCTACGCCTCAATTGGGGTGTTTTCGCCAAGTATTCCGCTTTGTGGTGCCGCGATTTCGGCTAGGGGCCAGATAACTTCTACAATCGCGCCACAGCGGGCTGGGCTTGAGCCCGGCCCCGCGCCATTTGCAAAGGACAACTCCGCGCCCGAACGCTCCAGCAGGGTTTTGGCGATGAACAGGCCCAGCCCCATGCCTTCATACTCTGGCCGCTCCTCTGTCTGGCGCGGGGATTGGCGGCGGGTAACAAAGGGATCACCGATGCGACCAAGAATATGTGCCGGATAGCCCGCGCCATCATCGACCACGCGGATGGTCAGCGTCTGCGCCCCCCATTCCGCATCAACCCAAACGGTGGCCCTGGAAAAATCGACCGCGTTCTGGATCAGGTTGCGCAGACCGTGGATCACCTCGGGCTTGCGCTGCACAAGGGGCTGCGTGGGGCCACCCGAAACAGCAAAGACCACGGATTTGCCCCGCTCCATATGCGGGTCTGCCGCCTCGCGCAGCATTTCGGCCAAGGGCGCGCGCATCAAAAGCAGGTCTGTCTTGCCCGTCCGCCCCATGGACCGTAGAATATCGCGGCACCGATCCGCCTGATCGCGGATCAACTGCGCATCATCGCGCAGCTCGGGGTTGTCTGCCAGCTCTGCGATCATCTCGGCGCTGACGAGTTTGATGGTCGCCAGCGGTGTGCCCAGTTCATGCGCGGCGGCGGCAACGACGCCGCCCAGAGCTGTCAGCTTCTGCTCGCGCGCCAAGGCCATCTGCGTGGCCAGCAAGGCATCCGACATGGATTGGATTTCAGTGGCAACACGGTGGGAATAAAAGCCCAGAAACAAGATGCCGATCACGATCGACAGCCAAAACCCATATTCCACGAGCTCAGGGATGGACAAAATGGTGCCATCTGCAAACCGCAAGGGAATGTTGAAAGCCCCGGCAAGGCTTATCAAACAGATCGCCACCAAGCCCAGCAAAATCGTGATGCGCGACTGGAGTGCTGAGGCGGAAATGATGACAGGCGCGATGATCAACAGCGCGAAAGGGTTTGTCAGCCCCCCGGTCAGGTACAAAAGGAAAGACAATTGCGCGAGGTCGAACAGCAAGACCAGCATCGCCTCCCTATCCGTCAGCCTGCGGTTTTCGGGGAACACGAAGGATGATACAAGATTGGCAATCACCGCAGCGCCGACCACCAGATAGCACAGGCCAAGCGGCAACCGCAGTTCGAGGTAAAAATAGGAAACGGAAATTGCAGCCAATTGCCCGGCAATCGCCATCCAGCGCAAAACGATCAAGGTGCGCAAGCGCAAGCGGTTCCGGCCCAGCCCGCGGGAAAAGAGGCCGGCCCCCTGTTTCATCATTGCATTGCCCCGAGGTTATAAACGCACTATCTCCCCTGTTAAGGGCAAGGTGGGCTGGTTTCAACGGAAACCGTCTTTTCCCCCGGGACTCGGGCTGAAAGCGGAGAGTGGGTGATGGTTAAAATCTATGCAGGAGTAGCTGTTGCTGCAATGGCTGGGCTGCTGGGCGGGTCTGCCTGGTGGGTTTTCAGCAACCAAACCGGGGATCAGTTCGCAAAATGCCGGGGTGGCCAAGTTGCGGGTGGTGCTATTGGCGGGCAGTTCACGCTGATCAATCAAAAGGGCGAAACCGTGACAGAGGCGGAGGTTATCACCAGGCCGACCCTGATATATTTCGGTTATACCTTTTGCCCCGACGTTTGCCCCCTGGACACAGCACGCAATGCCGAAGCGGTTGATATATTGGAAGAACTGGGAATAGATGCCACGCCGGTTTTCATTTCCATCGACCCGGAACGTGACACCCCCGAAGTGATGGCGGAATTTGCCGAGGTCATGCATCCCAAGATGATCGGACTGACGGGTAGTGCCGAACAGGTGAAGGCCGCATCGCAGGCCTATAAAACCTATTACAAAAAGCAAGACGCCGAGGATGAGTATTATCTGGTCGATCATTCGACCTTTACCTATCTGATGCTGCCAGAAACGGGTTTCGCGGATTTCTTCAAGCGCGAGGTCACGCCAGACCAGATGGCAGAGCGTGTTGCCTGTTTCGTCGGGGCGAGTTGACCCGCCCCGAATCTTCAAATGCCGAAATGAAAAGGGATTGAAATGTCCGAAGATCTGAGTGTGGAAATTGGGGCGGATCGGTCGCTTTTGCTCGTGGATGATGATGAGCCCTTTTTGAAACGGCTGGCCAAAGCCATGGAAAAGCGCGGGTTTATCGTGGACACCGCCGAAAGTGTGGCGATGGGCAAGGCGATTGCCCAAGCGCGGCCCCCTGCGTTTGCCGTGGTTGATTTGCGGCTGGAGGATGGCAACGGGCTGGATGTGGTCGAGGTGCTGCGCGAAAAGCGTCCGGATTGCCGGATCGTGGTGCTGACGGGATATGGCGCGATTGCAACGGCGGTGGCTGCTGTTAAAATCGGGGCAACCGATTACCTGTCCAAACCTGCCGATGCGAATGAGGTGACGAATGCGCTGTTGGCGCGCGGCGATACTTTGCCACCCCCGCCGGAAAACCCGATGTCTGCGGACCGGGTGCGTTGGGAACATATCCAGCGCGTGTATGAGATGTGCGAGCGGAATGTCTCAGAAACCGCGCGCCGGCTGAACATGCACCGCCGCACCTTGCAGCGCATTTTGGCAAAACGCAGTCCGCGCTGAGGGTTTATCTTTGGGCTGCCAACCGATTTTAAGCTTTGGGCTGGTGCAACGCCTTAAAAGCCGTTGCGCGTAACGCCCAGGATTGCGCCCAGCTTTGTTCTGCTGTAATTGATGGTTTATCAAATTAGAGAGGGACCCTAAATTGAATATTGATCTTGATGCTCTTTCGTTAAAAGACCTTCGTGACTTGCAGGGCCAAGTTGGCAAAGCAATCGCGAATTTCGAGGCTCGCCGCAAGAAAGAAGCCCTTGCAGAAGTTGAGGAAAAGGCCAAAGAGCTTGGTTTTTCCTTGGCAGAGCTGACTGAAGCGGCAGCGGTACGCAAACGCGCGCCTGCGGCTGCAAAATACGCGAACCCTGCGGATGCTGGCGACACATGGTCGGGGCGTGGGCGCAAGCCACGCTGGTTCAACGCGGCTTTGGCGGCAGGCAAATCGCCTGATGATCTGGCGATTTGACCGGCCCGGCCCTGCCAAAGACAGGGACTGCCTGTTAAAGCCGTGACAAAAGCAGCGCGTGCCGCGCGACAAACGCGGCGCGCACATCAACCGGCGGCCGAAGGTGGAGGGATAGGCCTTTTACCAACTGTCGGTCCTGTTTGCCAAACAGCTTGTCCGCCTCCTCTTGGGAAAACCCTGCAATCTGCACTGCCTCCAGCCAAGCGGAAACCTTGTCCGCCGCCTTTATGGCTTTCTTGATCGCCAAGGGCAAAATGGACGGCAGGCCAAACCGCATGTGAATGGCGGCCGTCAAGCGAACGTCCAAGGCGTTGTATCCCGGCCCAACCGCCGCCTTTACCGGGCTGATCATATCCCCGATCACATATTCTGGCGCGTCATGCAAAAGTGCTGCCAATTGCCAGCGAGCGCCTTCCCCCGGGTTAGAGGTGCTAAAAATCTTTTCGACCAAAAGCGAATGTTCAGCCACGGAATAAGGCCAATCGCCTCGTGTTTGGCCATTCCAACGGGCAACGAAGGCAAGGCCGTGGGCGATATCCTCTACTTCGATATCCATCGGGGTGGGGTCCAACAGGTCTAATCGCCGACCTGACAGCATTCTTTGCCATGCCCGGGGTTGCTTCATAAATCCGCGTCCATTGCTATGTCTTGGGCTGCGACAGCAACTTGCGTTGCCCCATACGCACATCAATGCTATCTGACCGACAAAATAACAATTGCCAAGGAGAACGGCACATGCCGAAGGATTATGTCGTCAAGGATATTGCGCTGGCCGAATTTGGACGCAAAGAGCTGAACATCGCCGAAACTGAAATGCCGGGCCTGATGGCGTTGCGCCAGGAATTTGGGGAAACCAAGCCACTCAAAGGCGCACGGATCGTGGGCTCGTTGCACATGACCATTCAGACCGCTGTGCTGATTGAAACGCTGAATGTCTTGGGCGCCGATGTGCGCTGGGCATCTTGCAACATCTTCTCGACACAGGATCATGCGGCCGCTGCGATTGCCGCAGGCGGCACACCCGTGTTTGCGATCAAGGGCCAGACCCTGACCGAGCACTGGGATTACCTCGACCGCTCTTTCATGTTCCCAGAAGGCGCGAACATGATTTTGGATGATGGCGGCGATGCCACTCTGTACGTCCTTTTGGGCGCTCGGATGGAAGCGGGTGAGGATGTTTTGTCCGTGCCGCAATCCGAGGAAGAAGAATGCATCAAGGTCCAGATCCAGAAGCGGATCAAGGAAACCCCCGGTTGGTTCGCCAAAACCCGCGCCGAGATTCAAGGTGTTTCGGAAGAAACCACGACCGGCGTGCATCGCCTGTATGATCTGTTCAAGAAAGGGCAACTGCCCTTTCCCGCGATCAACGTGAATGACAGTGTTACCAAGTCTAAGTTCGACAATAAGTATGGTTGCAAGGAAAGCTTGGTGGATGGTATCCGCCGCGCGACCGACACCATGATGGCCGGTAAGGTTGCTGTAGTCATGGGCTACGGCGATGTGGGCAAGGGCTCGGCGGCATCGCTGGCGGGTGCCGGTGCGCGCGTTATCGTGACCGAAGTGGACCCGATCTGCGCGCTTCAGGCCGCGATGGACGGCTTTCAGGTGACAACGCTGGAGGATGTCGTTGCCACGGCGGATATTTTCGTGACCACGACAGGCAACAAGGACGTGATCCGGATCGAGCATATGCGCGAGATGAAGGACATGGCGATTGTTGGCAACATCGGGCATTTCGACAATGAAATCCAAGTTACCGCGCTGAAGAACCACAAGTGGACCAACATCAAGGAACAGGTGGACATGATCGAGATGCCCAACGGGCACCGTTTGATCCTTTTGTCCGAAGGCCGCTTGCTGAACCTTGGCAACGCCACGGGCCATCCGTCGTTTGTGATGTCGGCCAGCTTTACCAACCAGGTTCTGGCGCAGATTGAGCTGTGGACAAAGGGCGATGAATACAAGCCCGGCGTTTACATCCTGCCCAAGCATCTGGATGAAAAAGTGGCGCGTTTGCACCTTGGCCGGATTGGCGTGAAGCTGACCGAATTGAAAAAAGACCAAGCTGATTATATCGGCGTTTCGGTTGACGGGCCGTTCAAGCCGGAACACTACCGCTATTGATGCCAAGGGCCCTTCATCGGGCCCTTGCGGACACAAAGGCCGCTGCTTTCCATAACAGGGGCGGCGGCCTTTTCATGCCAGCCTGCGGTCTTAAAGTCACGGCTTGCGTTAAAGCCACCCTCCTCACTTAATTTTTTTACAGTCTTTGCAAATTCACTTTCTGATAAGGTAAACTCCCTGAAGTCGGGCTTTGAAGCACGATGCCACGTATTTCGGAAGGCAAAATTGAGCGGTGGCAATGCAGATTGTAAAGAATGCGTTTTGTGCTCCAAGTGAGTGTTTGAGCAGAACAACCACAGGTTTTGGCGTTGACTCCGAAAGCGGGCTTGCCCCGAATTGCGGAATCGAGACATCGTCCTGGACGGCACGGTCCGAGGCCAATGTGCCGCGGCTGCGCAAAGCACCGCGGCTTTACGGCCCAACGCCTTTCTCGGGAAGTGCGGATGTGCAATTTGGTTTTGTGCTGCTGAATTCACTGGGGTAGCTTTGGGCGCTGGAAAAGCTTCCCCCCGAAGCGACCGTGTTCTTGCGATCAAGCCCCTGAACGGCCCGAACCCCATTCGGATATTACCAATCATTCTGTGCGCAATGGGGATTAAGAATACCATCATCATGCCTGAATCTGTGACACATTTTGATGAGCTGGCCACCGCGCCGGAACGATCCGGAGAATCCCGGAGCGGGTATGGCACGCAACAGTTTTATGATTGGATCGTCCGGCGGTTGCCGCCCGGCCCCATCCGCTTTGGCAGCAAGGTTTATGTAACGCGCCAGCCCTGGCACGCGCAAAGATTGCTATGCCTGTGAAGATCATCTGGGGCGTTTGCTTGCGGCACAAGGATACGAGATTGTCGCGCCAGAGGCGCTTTCGATCGCCGAGCAGGTGAAGTTTTACCAAACAACCGATCGCCTGATCTTCGCCGAAAGCTCTGCCGTGCATCTTTTTGCGCTGGTGCGGCGACCGGGGCAAATTTCGGCCGTCATCCAACGGCACGAGGCAGCACCGCCCATCATATTGGCGCAAATGCAAAACCGGATCGGGCAGCCTTCCATCGCGATAAACGCCATAAAGGAAACCTATTGGCCCCCGATGCGCGGCGACCATCTGGCCCTGTCGGTGCTGGATTTTGATCGCCTGGGAGAGGAGCTGGAGGCCCAGGACCTGATCCGCCTGACAAGCTGGTTTGCCCCCTCAAAGGAAACCGTGGCCCAGTCACTGAACGCGGCCCTTGCCCCCGGCCACCGTTTCATTCGCGAGTGGGAGCGTATGAATTGGCTTCGACAGATGCGCGTCAAACTGCGGCAACGCCGTGCCGCTTGATGCCTCTTGCGCACCAGATCGCACTGATTTTGATGCTTTTCTACAAACCAGGGGCCATGACTGCTTCGCGTCTTTTGCGTTTTTCAAATCCTTGTGTATTGTCGCGTTATAGGTAACAATAAAGCCCCAGAACGTGGGCGCAGTGAGGCAGCCATGGAAGAAATGAGTAAACGGGATATTGTACGGGGCCGTTTGTTGGCGCAGCTTCCCAAAAATGCGGTCGTGGCAGAGATTGGCGTTTGGGAAGGTGGCTTCAGCCGCCGAATTCTGGAAATCTGCGAGCCTACGGAATTGCACCTGATTGACCCGTGGATGTATCAGCCCAAATTCGGCAACACCGGGTTTGGCCGCAAGAAGAACGAACATCTGATGGAAGTGAAATATCAAGATGTCGTGGCCAGCTTTAAATCCGATCCCCGGGTCCATATCCACCGCGCCACATCCGAAGATGCGCTGAATGCCATGCCCGATGGATCTTTGGATTGGGTTTACATTGATGGCAACCACAACGAACCCTTTGTTGGCAATGACCTTGCGCTGTGCCTGAAGAGGGTGAAACCGAATGGTATCATCACAGGCGATGATTACAATTGGCAGGCCGAAGCCTCGGGTGCGCCGGTGCGCCGGGCGGTGGAAGCGTTGATTGAGACGCTTGGCGATAAGGCAGAGCTGATCCTGATGGCCAATCAATACATTATTCAATTGAAGCGCTGCTGATCGCGCACTTCGGGCCCAAGGGTGAAATTACTGCGTCTTTTCCCTTTGTTTATCGCAAAGTTTCGGCCTAACCTTCCTTAAGCCACCCATTTCGAAGAGGCTTGAACCAGACAAACGCCTAACAGGGAGCGGCTGAAATATGAGCAAGAGATACGATCTGATCGCCAAATATGCCGAAGATCTGCGCAACAAGTGCAAGATGGAACCGGACATGGCATTGCTGACCAAAGTCACTATCGGCTGCGGGCCTGCGATCTATAATGATGACAGCTCAACCGTTGCGGGTTCGGACAATGCAGAACTGGAGACGGTGAAGAAAAACTTCCTGATGAAGAAACTGGGGCTGGCAGACAGCCCTGCTTTGATGGAGGGCCTTCACGCCGTCATCAACACCTATGGCAAATCCGAGCGGAACAAATACCGCGCTGTCGTCTATTACATGCTGGCCAAGCATTTTAACAAAGAGTCTGTCTACGCCTGATCGTTTCAAACGGCACCGCAACATCCGCGCCACATCCGGCGCGGGTGTAAACATTTCCAAACCCTTACAAAAACCTGTGCCGGCTTGATTCAATTGTTTCGGGCTTGGGATTTGTCTGGCAGGTGGAAAAGCGTTATACCAAATTCACAGGGCAGTATGCCCGGGACCTTTTCAAACAGAACACGTGTGGTGCTAGGGAGCGCGTGGTGTGGGAGGGGGGTCCTGATGGGGTCGGGATCCCCCAATCCAATTTATACTTTGGACGTCACTCCCCCCATCTGGCAAACAATATCCCATTCCTCCGGCGTAACACGCTGCACCGACAGGCGCGCGGTTTTGACCAGCGCCATTGCCTCCAGCCCCGGCTGAACCCTGCACTCATCCAGCGATACCGCCTGCGGCATCGGTTTTACCGCCTTGATCATTACACAATCCCAGCGCGGATCGTCGGTGGTGCTGTCAGGCTGGCTTGTCCGGCACACCTCCACAATCCCCACAATTTCCTTGCCGATGTTGGAATGGTAAAAAAACCCGAGGTCGCCCAGCGCCATGGCCCGCATATTGTTGCGCGCTAGGTAGTTGCGCACGCCGCCCCACTCCTCGCCCTCGTCACCTTTTGCGACCTGATGGTCCCAGCCCCAGACATCGGGTTCGGATTTGAACAGCCAATACGCCATCAGCCCACCACCTTTTTCCATTCGGTGATGGTGACTGATGCGAATAACCCTGCTTTCGCATAAGGGTCTGCCGCCGCCCAATCTTGCGCTTGTGCCAGGGTTTCAACCGCCAACACGATCAAAGACCCCGACATTTGCCCTTCTGGCGTCAGCAATGGCCCGGCCATTTCAACCACGCCGGTTGCGTCGATATAGGCCAGATGGGAGTTGCGGTTATCAAGCCGGATTTGCAAAGCGCCGGGTTTGTCATGGCAAAAAAGGGCAACGCGCATTCTGGTTCACTCCGATTTCAAAGGACGCGACATAAGGGCGCGGATGGCATCCTCAAGCGTGATGTCTGTGCGGGTCAAGGCCGCGACCATTTGCGTGATCGGCATTTCTACCCCCAAGGATTTTGCCAGTTTAGCCACCGCTTGCGCGGTCGCAACCCCTTCAACCGTCACGCCTGCGTCAAACGGTTGCCCAGCGCCCAGTGCTGCCCCAAACGAAAAGTTGCGCGATTGGGCCGATGTGCAGGTCAGGACCAGATCGCCAAAACCCGAAAGCCCCGCCAAGGTCTCCACTCTTGCGCCCTGATGCAAGGCAAGCCGCTGCATTTCGACAAAACCGCGTGTCATGAGGGCCGCCCGCGCGCTTTCCCCCAGCCCAGCGCCCATCACCACGCCTGCCGCGATGGCGATCACGTTTTTCAACGCTCCGCCAAGTTCGGCGCCAATCACATCGGTGGTGCGGTACAGACGCAAAACCTCGGTCGAAAGCTGGTGTTGCAGCGCCGTGCCCACGGCATCATCGGCGCAGGCCAGTGTCAACGCGGTTGGCAGGCCTTTGGCGATGTCGCTGGCAAAGCTTGGGCCTGTCAGAATCGCGGCCTGCGCATTCGGGCAATGTGCAGCAATAACCCCCGTCGGCCCAAGGCCAGTGGCCAAATCGACCCCCTTGCAGCAGGCCACCAGATTGCGCCCTTCGAGCAGCCAGGCACGATTGGCCAAAAACCGGCCCAATTCCTGAGCAGGCAGGGCAAGCAGTACGGTTTCGGCCTGTGCCAACTGCGCCTCATCCACCGCAACTGTCACCAAATCGGGCAAAACAGCGCTGGGTAGGCGTGGGATGTGGCGGTTGGTTTGCCGGCGACCCCATAGCAAGACAGGGGTCTTTTGTCCCAATGCTATCGCCAGCGCCCCGCCAAACGCGCCTGCACCGATGATCCCGATCACAGCTTGGCCCCCTTTTTACCGTAACCCAAGAGGGCTGGCGCATTTTGATCCAAGGGCCAGCGCGGCCGTGCGGACAGCGTCAGATCATCGCGCGCACCTGTGCGGAACAGCTCTATTCCAGCCCAAGCGATCATGGCGGCGTTATCGGTACACAGCGCCAAAGGAGGGGCCAGAAAGCGCACTGCAAGGGCACCACAAACAGTCTCTAATCCTGCGCGAATGGCCTGATTTGCAGCGACACCGCCCGCCACAGCCAGCGCTTCAACCGGGGCGATTTCCAACGCGCGACGAGTTTTTTCGAAAAAAACATCCACCACCGCTGCTTGAAAGCCTGCGCAAAGATCGGCGCGGTCGGCACGCATCAACCCGCCTTTTTCGGCGATTACCTTATCGCGCGCGCGCAGCACCGCGGTTTTCAGCCCCGAAAAAGACATATCGCAGCCAGCCCTATCCAACAAAGGGCGCGGCAGGGCAAAGCGTTTGGGGTT
>Ga0105051_10005963_pt1 | contig 13332 bp, 3 predicted proteins | sample FRY02_FD_78383 | JGI IMG/M metagenome (GOLD analysis project Ga0105051, IMG submission 78383) | Freshwater microbial communities from Lake Fryxell liftoff mats and glacier meltwater in Antarctica - FRY-02 (megahit assembly) | ecosystem: Environmental > Aquatic > Freshwater > Ice > Glacier... | reverse complement strand
TGAGTTCTGTAGGGCCTGTCGCTAGCGTTGACCGCGAAAAGCCCGCAAGAAACCTGAAAAAGCGATCAAAGTTCCGACAAGCGGCACCAACACAATCGCTAATTTCGGCTGCATTCCACAAGCGACAACACCCCCTAATAGAATCACCGCAATCCCGGGTGGCAGCCAGTTTGCCGGCTTTTGCAACGATGGCCAAGCCAGCCAGACCATTCCAAGAAGCAGCGACGTCCTTCCCAGCGATGTCGCTCCCACGCCGCCAATGAGATCACCCTTGAGTTTCCAAACGAGCACAGCGAACACAGCGAACGCGATTGCCAGCGGTAGTAATAGCGGAGGCGGAGGCGTCGTTCGCGGTTTTGGCTTGGGCATGGGAAAAGGTGAGGTGCCAGCGGTTTCGGCAAAACGATAAACAGTGTCTTCGGTCGGAATGGGCGGTCATGCCGTTTTCGGCCAACGACCCTAAAAACCAAGCAACCACGTCGATACGGTCCAAGCCGTCATGGCTCTTGATCGCCGCTGAAAATTCTCGCCGTCGAGCCTGGTTTAGACGTCAATTCACTTCGCGACCGTTCGAGACGCCGTGAGTGCAAAAAAAGCGGGAACGGTTCGCAGGGCGTCGAAATCCGCGTCCAAAATCGCTCGGTTTTTCAACGAGGAATCAAGCTCTAGCGCCCAAGCCAATTCGTAAAGTGCCGCTCGGCATTGGCCGGAAACACACAGGTAACATGCCAAATTGTAATGCAATCTCGGATCTTCGGGCTTGATCGCGAGCGCGCGAGTCAAGCTGAAAATCGCCTCGGCAAGCAAACCGCTGCGTTTTTGACACCAACCCAACGCCATCAACGCCTCAACACGCACCGGACGATGCTTCGCCGCTTTGCGAAACGCAACCGAGGCATTGCGGTAACGTTTTAGTAAGCGAAGCGATTGACCCATGACCATTTGACGACGCGATTCGTGCTTTGCGTTGTGCCAGCACTCTCCACAATCGATCGCCAATTTCAGTGCTTTTTTGGCAAATAGGCGTTTCATCGCTCGGTTAACCCCGAGCCGAGCCGCTGCCTGCGTTACCAGCTCAATGTAACCTTCCGCTGTCTCGATCCCCAAGGGAACCGCAAATAAAAGTGGAGGCACTTTTGTCTTCGGCACGGACAAAAAGACCTGGTTTTCAGAATTTGGCGGAAAATTCACGGAAGAAAAATTTCCATTTACCTTCGGTGAAGGCTGTGACAAATCCTGCGGCCCCGATGGGACCTGCCCATTCCCATCTTGGGGGTTGCCGGTTTCGCCAGCGATGATGGTGGGCTTGGTTTGGATTTTTGGGATTTGGTCCACGTTGACTCCCTCGCGCTAAATTTTGATGCGCATTTCTTGATTTATTGGTAAATCATACGCAGTGATTGCTCCGGAAGCTACTGCGAAGCCCGCTGACGACGCAAGCCAAGACACTTTAAACATGTCTGACGGTGACCTTGCTTGCAAATTTAATGGGAACTTTTTTCACAAGGATTGAGTCCAACACCCGCTCGTATGATCAGGCTGTTTGTCACCAACGGAATAAGTGTTGCAATCGGCACTTTCCTCCTTGTTGACGATCAATGGGGCTCACATGCACATTGCGGCCCTTTACTAACCCCACAAATATTTGCGGCTGATCGCCTCGTAATTATACTCGGTATCGAGCTCGGAACAGTTTGGTCAAAATACCCATATGCCCCAGCTCACTTGTCTTAACAACTGGACGGGCCCGAGAGCTTTGCTTTTGGCTGCGTCCGATGACCGCAACTCCCATTCATTGATCTTCGACCCGCACGCCAGCGTTTGTCTGGCGTGTTGTTCGCTCCTTCAAGGTTGTCTTCATGACATCGCGTAAGCGGCTGCGTCAACTATTTACTGGCAAATTACCTCAACACGATGACCATTCATCGTCGGGTGTGATGCCATCTTCCGGCCAAACATCCGCTCGCGATGTGCGGCGAACAGCGGGGCGAAATCGTAAGCGTCAGCATCTGCTGGAAACGCTCGAATCGCGTCAGATGTTCGCGGGTCCCCAGTTGATCGGCATTCAGCCGAACGAGGGTGACTTGATTGTCGAGGGAACGGTGCGAAATGTCGCTCCGCGATCGCTGACATTCCGTTTTGACGAAGTGCAGCAGATCGATCCGGCGACTTTTGGCGGCATTCAGATCACGCGTTCGGGCAGCGACCAAATCTTCGGCACCGCCGACGATGTGAGGGTCGTGCCGGGCTTGGTGACACTGGGTGATATCCGCCAAAACGAAGTCGTCGTTCGATTCGCGGAAAATCTGCCGGATGATAATTACCGCATCACGGTTTCGGCAATTGACGATCCCGCTCGCGGAGTGGTTGCGATTCGTAACCTCGCGGGCGAAGCACTTTCACCGTCCGTACCCGGCGCGCGAAGCGATACGGTGAATTTCGAGCTTAATTTGGGAGCGCTCGTAGAATCGGTGGTTCCCCAGCCCGTCGTTCGATTGGCGAATGGGACGTTGCAGCAGCGGCGCGACGAAATTCTGGTCTACTTCAACGACGATACGTTGTTTGTGGAGAATGATCCGGTCACGGGTCAACCGACCGCTCGATCAGCCGAGAATCCTCGTTTCTATCAACTGCTTTTAACGCAAGAAACCGTTCAAACCACGGATGATCTGCTTTATTATCCGACACGCGTCATCTATGACGAGCCGACGAACACAGCTCGTTTGATCTTCGCGTCAGACATCAACAATCTCAGCGGAGTGCCGCTGGGCGGGGGCACTTTCCGTTTGCGAGTCGGCTCGGCTGTCGATAGTCGAAGCGAGTTGATCCTTGCACCATCCAATTTCAGTGTTTCCCCGAGCGTCACGAGCGACCTGCGGATCAATCCCGCGTTGGCGGTGACATTCCGCTCGAAAACCGTAGGTGAAAATGCCAGTGGAGCGACGGTCAGTTTCGAGAACACCGGGAACGCTGGGCTTGCCGCTGCGGTTACCACCGCAGGAAACATTGTTTTCAATCTGGGTGGTTCGACCCCAACGGTCGCTGATTTGATTGCGGTTGCGAGTGCAACGCCAAGCGTCAACGCGGTTCTTTCGATCTCAACATCGCTAAACGGAGTTGCTGGGGCTGGTGGCGCGTTATTAGTCCCGACAAATATCGTCAGCGCACCGCCATTGGTGATGACCGCAGTCGGTGACACGCTGACTACGTCCTTGGATGTCGGCGTTTTTGGCGCATCCGGAGCGCCAATCACCAGTCTGACGATTCGCGAATCGATCGATCCTCAAGCGTTCTTGATCGACTTGCCAGGTGGCACATCCGATCCCGGCCGCTTGCAGCTTCCCGAGCTTGCTGGCAACGGGCTTCTGCAGACCATCAACGCTAACTTCGGCCCCGACGTCACCAGCGGCGTGACGGAAATTTCTTACAACTTTCAAAGCGTTTACGAAACGATCAATGGCGTTTCGCAGTTGAACCAAATCACGGAGTTGTTCAAGCTTCGAGTTCGCGAGGCGTTGTCGCTGTGGGCGAATTACATCGGTGTCCAGTTTCGTGAAACGGCTAACAGCGGAATCACGTTTGCCGTCGGCAACAACGGTTCGCTGCGACCGCGATTCGCGACTCAACTGACTCAGCAAAGTGTTCTGAATGCCACGCTGCGAATCGATCCTACATTTGGCAGCTCGGCGCTTCTGTTTGACAACCAGTTTTCCTTCCGAACATCGTATGGCGAAGATTTGTTTCGCAAGGCGATGGCCGGGATTGGGTTTCTGTTAGGTCTTGAGCAGAGCACGGATCTCACCGCGCAATCGTTGATGTCGCTGAACTCAGCTTACTTGAATGCGACGATCAACCCCGCCACGCAGGCAATATTGGCGGATCTGGAGCCTTCGTTCCCTGGGAATTATGACATTCTTCACGGCCAGTTCATTCACCGGCCCGATTCGAACGATGTCGATCTCTACCGATTCGAAGTCAACCTTGGTGAAGGCGATCGCACCGGAACATTTACGGCAGAGACGTTTGCCGAACGTTTGGCGGATTCAAGTTCCCTCAACACGTCCCTCAGCCTGTTCAAAGAGGTAAGTGCTTCGGTCGTCACAGACTTTGAAGTCGGCACGGCGTTGTCGGTCAAAATTAGGTCGACGCAGCCTGGTGCATTGGGTAACAGTTCGAAGATCGAATACTTGCGTACCGATCGCGCCGCAGGCGATACCGCGATTAAGATTCGTCGCCAGTTCGACAGTACCGGAGCGGTCACGCCCAATGGTATCGTGATCGATATTCCTCGTCGCAATACCGCGGTTCCATCCGTTGCGGTCAGCGCCGTTATTGACGCCATCAATAACGATCCATTCGCCAGCACACTATTCCATGCCGAGCTTGCCAGCGGTAGCGCGACGACCGACATCAGCGGTTCGTCGCTGCTTAATTCGCTTTCGCTATCCGGTGGCGGAACGGAGCAATTGGCTCGCAACGATGATTACTTCAGCAGCGATTCGCTGCTTCGAACATCGCTCGCCAATGGTGTGTATTACATCGGCGTCACGGCAAGCGGGAACAATTCTTATGACCCAACGATCAATGCCAGTGGTTTCGGTGGCAAGACTCAGGGTAAGTACGAGCTGCTGTTGAAATTTGAACCCCAGGTCAACGGGTCCGATACGATTCGTGATTTGGACAGCGTTCGCGTGGGAGTTCCCGGCACCGCGCTTGATGGCGATGGGGATGGGATTCCTGGTGGTGAAAAGAACTTTTGGTTTCAAACTCGCCCCGTCGATCGAACCTTGAATATCACCGGCAATGGTGCCGCGATTGTGCCGGGCCAAACGTTCACCATCATCGGTGCGAACGGTGTTGGACGGCGTTTCGAATTCGTCGCGCAAATCGGGACCAATCCGGGCGTCGCCAGTCCTGGCAACATTGCCATTAATTACAACGCCGGGACTGCGGGTGGCGGAACAGGCGTCTCGACCCCAAGTGCCAATCTCGCCGCGGCGATCCGCACGGCGATCGGATCTGTTTCCAGCGTCACCGGCGTGGTTGCGACCTCCTCGGGAAATGTATTGACGTTGACGGGAGAGCGGTCGATCCAGGTGAGCAGTAACTTCCGTGGTGTCGAATTGTTAGGTCGAACGATTTTCGTTGACAAGACCGCGGGCGTGACCGCCGATGGCAGCCAAGCGAGACCGTTCAATAACATTTCCAACCCAGCGGTCCCCAATGCGTTCGGTGCGACGCTTGAAAACGACATCGTTCGTATCGTCGGCAACGGTGGCTCGGATAACAATCCAAACACGGCCGCTGATAATTTCTCCTACTTGATTGGTACCACCGAAACCGGTGGCGGCACGCTTGAAGATGGCCGCAACATGGAGATCCCTCGCGGTGTGACCGTGATGATTGATGCCGGTGCGTCATTCAAATTGCGTAATTCCGCAGTCAGCGTTGGTAGCACCGGTCTGCTAGCGAATCGCAGCGGCGGTGCGTTGCAGGTACTGGGAACGCCTCGGTTAATCAATTTAACTTCGCCCGTTTTAAATGGCACCACCGTTGTAAATACTGGCGTCACACCTCGTTTGGTTGGCGGAAATCCGGTAAGCGGCGATGTTATCTTCACCAGCACACGCGACCGTACGGTCAGCGCGTCAGCAGCCGGCAATAGCGCTGCGCCAACCGCCGGAAACTGGGGTGGTTTGATCTTCCGTCGCGACTTCGACCAGAACGAAGGTCGCAGCGACTTGGAAGATGAAGGGATCTTCTTGCAGTCGGTGAATCATGCCGATATCCGTTTTGGCGGTGGCTCCAACATTACGATCGAAACGGTTCAGCAAGCTGTCAACCCGATCCAGATGAACAATCTTCGTCCGACGGTAACATTCAATACCATTAGCAGCAGCGCGAATGCGGCGATGGCTGCATCGCCGGACAGCTTTGAGGAGACAAGTTATCAAGCACCTCGATTCCAGGCGGCTGATAAGTTTACTGCGGATTATGACCGGGTCGGGCCGGATATTAAAAACAACCGCTTGGTCAACAACGGTATCAATGGCCTCTTCATCCGGGTGGAAACGGGCTCTTCTACCGTTGCTCGTTCGTTGACGGTCGCCGGACGATTTGACGACATCGATATCGTTCACTATATCGCGGAAAACATTTTCGTAGCCGGAACCCCCGGTGGTTCGATCCAGGATGGTGTTCGTCCCAATATTTCAGCCGTTGCCTCGCAGGTTCTCGCCGGCGGATCGTTGGCTGCTGGGACTTACGATTACCGCGTCACCTTTGTCGATGCGTTCGGATTTGAATCCCTTGCCAGTACCCCGACGGCAAGCTTGATAGTCGCCGGAAACAGCTCCATCAACTTGATCAACCTGCCATCGGTGGTCTCGTCACAGGGCTATATTTTCCGTCGCATCTACCGGCGCGGTGCCGATAGCGTGTATCGCGTTGCCGGACAATTGGATGCAACCACCAACCGTTTCATCGACGATGGCGTCATGACCGGCAGCGTGCTCGACTTGACTCGAGCAGGCATTCGTGGACGGCTCGATGGTTCGCTCGTGATCGATCCAGGCACCGTTGTGAAGTTCCGCGGTGCTCGAATCGAATTGGGGCAAGGTGCACAACTTCTCGCCGAAGGTACCGCCGCATTACCAATCGTCTTTACCAGTTCACTTGATGACCGCTACGGGACTGGTGGATCCGTCGATACGAACAACGACAACAACACTATCAACGGCGCTGCCGTTCCCGCTCGTGGTGATTGGTCGGGTATCTACGCTTCGCCAACCTCCAACGTCAGCTTCGATAATACGGTGATCGCTTATGGTGGCGGAGTCAGTCTGATTGAGGGCGGACAGAGCCGTGGATTTGCGGCTTTGGAACTGCAGCAAGCGACGGCGCGAGTCACCAATTCGCGTTTTGAATACAATGCCGACGGTCAACTTGGTGCGGGCCCCGTAGGACGAATCGGTCGTCTAGGTGTCACCCCGTCGACCATCTTTGCGCGATTCACGCAGCCGATTCTTGTCGGCAACTCGTTCGTTGATAACCGTGGCAGCATTATCGACTTGGACAGTGATTCGTTTGGTGACAACTACAACATCGACACCGGTCGGCAAACCGGTTCCATCGATCGGCTTGCTGATCTGGACGACAATCATGGTCCGTTGATTCGTCGTAACGTTACTTCGAGTGTGGCGAGCGATATTGCCGCCAACTTGCAATTGAACGGTCTTCGCGTTCGCGGTGGCACACTCTCCACCGGAAGCGTCTGGGACGATACCGACATCGCTCACGTCATGACCGACGCGATCACAGTGGGAGATTTGCTTTCCAATACGGGTCTGCGGCTGATGAGCCGGCCTGATGAGAGCCTGGTGATCAAACTGAGTGGCGCAGGTAATCCGAACAGCCCAACCGCCGGAACGGGTTTCGCGGCGACCGGCACGACATCTAGCCTTTCCGACCGCATTGGCGGGACCATTCAAGTGCTTGGTCTGCCAGGTGCACCGGTCGTGTTCACAAGTCTGCGAGATGACTCGGTTGGTGCGGGACGGCGGCTTGATGGTGTCCAGCAAACCGATACCAATGGTGATACTTTCGGAAGTCGACCGTTCCCTAATGATTGGCGAAGCCTTTACTTCGATCAATTCAGCAACGATCGAAATTTGGCAACCATTGTTGAACAGGAATTGTCGACTGCCGTCGCGCCTGGGCTCAATGCAACGGTTACCAATGCACAATTCTTGGGTGAACTGGCGCAGAATGTTTATGCGAGCGATGACCGGTTCCGACTAGGCTTCGAAGTCTATGGTTTCCTCAGCGGTCCAACCGATATCGATGCCTATAGTTTCACCGGTACCGCGGGAACGCCAATTTGGATCGACCTTGATAAAACGAGCTTCACGCTCGATAGCGTCATTGAGATCCTTGATTCCAACGGCAACGTATTGGCGAGGTCAAACAATAGTTTTGATGAATTCGCTGACCCTACACAAATCTCCGTCACGGGCTCGTTGCTTCAAGGGAAAGTCGGTCCTCTCGGTCGATTCGATGCGGCTTATGAGTCGCTCGGTTCGGGAGGACTTTACAGCGATTATGCTTCGACTAACCCTCGCGACGCAGGACTCAGCTTTACGCTTCCTGGTCAAGTCGGCAATCAAAGCGTTTACTTCATGCGAGTCCGTAGCGCTTCGTTAAACGCAAGCGATGCTGCGGGCGGTTTGACGCGTGGTGGCTACTCGTTCCAAGTGCGTTTGCAAGAAGCACAAGAGTTCCCCGGCAGTGTGGTTCAGTTCGCTGACATTCGCTACGCCAACCAAGGGATTCATCTACAAGGTCTTCCCGGCAGTTCACCTCTGCTGGGAGAAGTCGGCGAGAACGAATCCGTCGACGCGACGGCGCAGTTTGCGTCTAACAATGATGCCATTACCGGTGGGACGACGCTCGGCGTTCGGCCGCAGTACGTCGGAAACTTGGCCAGCACGAAGACCGGCACCGTCAGTATCGCCGGAGCGCTTTCGAATTCTTCCGATATTGACTTTTACCAATTTGATGTCGGGTTCACGGGCGTCGCGCTCAGCAATCTTCAAAGGTCAACCGTTTTCGATATCGATTACGCAGACGGATTTAGTCGACCGAATACAAACATCAGTGTCTTTTATGACGACGGCAGTGGTCCGCGTCTGGTTTTGTTTGGGCAAAACAGCAACATCGCCGAGGACCAAAGCGGACCACTCAACGAAGAGATCGTGGAACGATTGGCTCGCGGTTCCGTCGCCAATGGAGATGCGTTTGTCGGCCCCGTTTCACTGCGACAAGGTACCTACTACGTTGCCGTCACGGACAGCAGTCGTCTTCCCAGCGAATTCACCGATAATCTGCTGTTGAGACGAGAACCGCTAGACTCAGTTCTGCGGATTTTTGAGGACCATATCGAATCGATTGGTGGTTCCACTGCGCTTGCGCCTCGGAATGGTTCCTTTGTCGCGAACGCAAGTCCCGGATGGGCCGTCACGACGAACCGCGCCACGGATCCTGGCCACCAGGATTCGTCCACCTTCAACGGTAGCCGAATTTCAGCCTCGCTGCCCAATAGCTCGCGACCGGAGACGGAAATCAACAATTCGTTCCCGACTGCCAACAGCCTCGAAACGGTTCCTTGGAGCCTCGCGCCCGATCCAAACATCGGTTCGGTCTTCACTAATACCAGCCAATCGACTCCTCACACCACCGTGACCGGAACGATTGGTGGTGAAGCGGTCGATATTTTCAGCTTCGATGTCGTCCAGCCAGGCTCGCAGATCTATATCGATATTGACAATGGGTTCAACCCAATCAACCCCACGGCCTTGGGCAGTGTCGATCTGAAGGTCCAGTTGTTCCGAGAGAACATTAATCCTTCGACGGGAGCGGTGACTCGTGTCTTGGTGCAAACCAACACGGATGCTCCAGCCTCTTTCGGTGACGGTGGAAGTCAACCGGGAACCGTTGCCATTCCGTTCTCTTCGTTCAGCGCCGATCCATTTATCCAAGCGATCGCCACCATCCCGGGCCGTTATTTCGTTGCGGTCTCTCCTGAAGCGACCACCTTCGATCCCGCTGCGGAAACCTTCGCCATTGCGGCCGCGAGTATCCCTGCCGCTGGCAGCAATTACACGCTTCACGTATCAGTAGAAAACCATTCGTTTGATGGTGGAGACCCCAATAACCAGTCTTATCATTTCGATCGAAGTACGCCTACCGGCACCTTGGAATCGGCTCCGTTTGACTTGACAGGATACTCGGCCGCAGACCTGCCCCAATTCTATTTTAACCACTACTACAACCCGCAGATCGGTGACAACGTCGTCGTGCAAGCCAGAAGCGTTGAGAAGCCCACGCCTTTCATACTGGCGAGTGGTCTTACCGCATCGACTGACACATTTACATGGCGCCAACAAGTCCTTTCGCTCGGACGATTCGCGGGTGATTCAGGAGTTGTGATCGAGTTCGTGTATCAAACCACGCCCGGTATTTCAGCGGCCGAAGGTTTATTTCTTGACGACTTTATCGTCGGATTTGCCGAACGCGGCGAAATGATCACGCAAGCACGCTTCAACTCGACCGGCTTCTCTCCCGGTGGATTTTCGCAAGCGGGTGAGTATCAACTCGAAATCCGCCCAGGCAGCGACTATGCGACGCCGATCTTCGGCGGTATTGCGCTCACCGATACGTTTGATACAAACGATCGACAAACACGGCAAGTGACGCTTGTCGCGCCCGCTGGAAATCAGATCGACGCCGGAGATCGCTTCACACTCAATGATGGATCGACGACGCTTTCGTTCGAGTTCAACACGAGCAGTGGATTCAATTCAAACGTCGTTGTCATTCCTTTCTTGACGACCGATACGTCAACACAGATCGCGCAGCGGATCATTGATTCGATCAACAGTTCGATCGTCCAAGCTTCGTTCAAGGTCAAAGCGTCACCTGCGTCCAGCAATCAATCGCTGATCACGACCGATGCACGCGTCAATTTGCATGGTGACGTCACCGGCAATTTCTTGTCGATTGAAAGCGTCAGCGATGCTCCCGCAGTGATCACGGGAACACCGCGAAACGGCGGTGGACAAGACATCGTCATGCCCGCGATCTTGCATAACGGATCGGGTGACGTAAACACGATTCGGGCACAAGGCCAAGTCATCATTGACAGTAACCGCATCAGTGATGTTCGTGGTGTTGGGATCTGGTCTGAACCTGGTCGCCGACCGGTCGATCCTCGCGATGTTGCTACCAACAGCTTCCTCGTTGCGACTCCGACGGGAAGTGCTGCAGGCGGAGCTGCTCTTAATCTTCCAACACTCAACGATTCGGTTATCGGTGGTTTGACCCCCGGCGTTGTCATTACCAACAACATCGTCGATCAAGCCGGTTACGCAGGAATCAAATCGATGGCCAAACGCGACCGTTTATTATCGAAGCCGCCAGTGACGTATTCAATTTCTCTCTGATCAACGACGGATTAACGATGGTGATCGACGCCGCGGGGACTCGCGTGGTGTTCGAGTTTGATGATGTCGGCGGTGCAGCGGGTCCTGCTGGTAGTGGAGTTGTCGGCGGCGACGGTGTCGCGGATGGTCACATTCCGATTTACTACCGTCACGCCTTATCGGTAGGTCTCTATAACGGACGCATCACGCCAAGCACCATCCAGGAAGTTTTGGTGGGAATGCAGCAGGCCATTAACGGCAGTATTCTGGTCACGAATAATCTCGCTGGGTTGGTGAAGTCGTACGTCGCTGCTTCATTGTTTAGCGGTCCGCTCACCGGCGGATTCCTATCAACGCCGACTCCCGCTTTGTATGTCGAAGGGGCGACCGGCATCTACTTCGGCGGCGGAGGAGGAGGTCGATTGTCGGCAGACTTGGCACCGATCGCCGAGGCGCCTCAGCCATTTGCGAGAATCGTCAATAACACGATTTATGGTGATGATGGCCGCGAGTCCCAATTCTTTGGCTTGGGTACTGCGGAGCCCAATGACACAGTTTCGGGTGCCGTCGACACCAAGATTGGCGTTAGCCACGAAGGGACTTACTCGACGCCTGGAATCATCGGCGACAACACCAATACGCTTGCCGCCAATCGTGACGTCGATCTTTATAAAGTTGAACTTGGTGCCGGAGACCGCTTAGTCGTCGATGTCGACACGCTGGCGGCTGGACCTGGGACCGTGTTGCAGGTCTTCAACTCCAGCGGTGTGCCTCAAACGTTCACAACGGCTGGGAACTTACGGCAAACGACGAGCTTGCCGGGATCGTTACCCAATCATCTAAATGCCGGATCGACGACCAATAATTCCACGACTGATGTGGCCAATGGACGCGACGGATTTGTTGATTTTACCGCGACCGAGAAGGGTACCTATTACGTCGGCGTCAGCAGTGCAGGTAACGACGCTTATGACATCCAAAGCCTCAGCGGGCGGAAAGATGGCACCGGCGGAACCGGGGCTTACACGTTGGGGATCGAAGTTTACGCGCCTCAAGATTTTATCTTGTCTGTCGATAATAACGATCAGAGTCCAAGCGGTAGCAACCCAGGTACACGTTCGGCCGATTTGATCGGAACCACTTTCACGATTACACAGATTCCTGATTACGTCGGGACAGGTGCTTTTTCCAATGTGAATGCCGACGGCAACCGAGTTACCTTTCAATTCACCGACAACGCAGCGGGTGTTGTTTTGGCGAATGGGAACATCAACGTTCCGCTGATCACGAATCAAAACACTGCATCCGATGGCGGTTACCGGCCTCAAGAAATCGTGCGGGCGATCGCCAGTGCTGTCGGTCGAGTCGTCAACAATATTCCTGCGTTGCCCAATCATGGACTCAGTAACGGACCTGACGGCCGTAGCGGCCCTGTAGGACAAGTAACGGCGATCGCGCTCGGTGGCGCAAGCGGCAACAATACTGGGATCAATAAGATCGGAACCGGTCCGATTCCTTCGGGATCGTTCGGTTTTGGCTTAAGTAACGATTTCCGGCAATTTCCAGGTTTCGGTCACAATCGCTTAGAAGTTCCCAATGGCGGCAGTCTCGCAACGGCAGGTGGATTGAGCGACGGTGCCGGAACGAGTGAATTATACGCGCTGATTCAAAAAGCGGCGCGGATTGAGCTTAGTCCCGCGGCTCGTGCGGCTGGTCTTCGGTTGACTCCCGATCAAGCCACCCCTGCACTTGCAACCCAAGCGGACCAACTGCTTGCCGAGACAGGTGTTCTTATCACTCAGGGCGCAAGCCCCACCGTGCTGAACAATGTCTTCGTAAACCTACATCAAAGTGTGGTTTCCGCCGAAACCGGTTTTGCCGGCTTCGGAAACCAAACCTTTACGAACACCTTCTACAAGGCTCAACAAGTCGTCGTGACCGGGAATACGTTCCAGTACGATGACCCTCGTAACTCGCAGATCCGCGCCGATGTGAATTCACCGTTCAGCCCGAACGGTAACCCCGGCATCTCGACTGACACTCAGACGGGCCCCAGCAACGTCAACGGTGCCGGTACGGACTTCAACATCATTGCGGGCAATTTTGCCGACGTGCTGGAAAACCCAAGCGGTGATCGGTTCTTGCCTGGCCAAAATTCCATCATCATCGACAACGCGATTGATTCACTTGTCGAGCGTGAAGCGTTCGCGGCTTTGAAGCGATCCGTTGGGATTCCGATCAGTAACATCCTCGCACCAGCTCGCGATAATAATGGCTTGTTGCGTGCCGATGATCCGAACGTTTCCAACCCGGGTGGTATCGGTCAAAACGTTTTCAAAGATCGCGGTGCACT
>Ga0105051_10005956_pt1 | contig 13346 bp, 8 predicted proteins | sample FRY02_FD_78383 | JGI IMG/M metagenome (GOLD analysis project Ga0105051, IMG submission 78383) | Freshwater microbial communities from Lake Fryxell liftoff mats and glacier meltwater in Antarctica - FRY-02 (megahit assembly) | ecosystem: Environmental > Aquatic > Freshwater > Ice > Glacier... | reverse complement strand
ATAATTTTCCTAAACTTCTTAAGAGGTTTTCAGTGACAAAATTTCACTAATTCGAGAATTATAGCAAAAACTACAACACCTTCGCGAAAAATTAAATATTCAATCAGTGCCATCAGATACTTATCTAACCGAATATAAATTAAATCTTTAAAAAGACTACCTAACTTTTCCAAGCAATTGTCTGAACTAGAAACCATATCTTAGTCTCATTAGCCAGAAATATCTTTAAGAGTAAAATAATGAAATGAACCAGTCATTTTAATCGGAAGATCTTTTGATAGACGAAGATTTTAGGAGATATGAAAGATAATAATCAGCCGTCAAAGATTTTGAACAAAAAAGCCAAGTAAAATAAGAAATATATTCAAAATAACCTTAATAGGGTACATGCTCAATAAAATTCATTTAAATAGTGAGAACCATATAGATACCTTATCTGATTGAGGTAAATCGAGAGGCTGGTGACAAAATATTACAAAAAAAAAGTTTTTATTTTTAGTAAAATGAATAAATACACAAGACCTTTGAGTAGTTCACTTAAAAATAATCTCATAACCTGGATTATGTAAATAGATCAACCGAAAGGCCCTTTAAACTACAACAGGATCAATAAATCGACTAAAGTATGAAAAAAAATAATCATTCAAAAGCAGTTAATTAGCTATAATAAAGTCAACTGTTTCATCAATAAACTCTTCTATAGTCCGACCAATCTACTAGCCTTTATCACAACTTAGTGAAATAAAGATTGCATGATATTTCATACAACAATGAATCCACGAATCAGGTTCTATCGAAAATATTATAAAAATAAGTAAACAACAGTAACTAAATTGATATACTTTAATAAAAGCTTAAACTAGCTGAAAGTGAGAATAGATAATTCAATGAAAAGATCGAATAATATGAATAGAAAATAAAAAAGCTTTAAGTGGAAAGCCTTAACTTATTAAATGACCTGAGCGGAAACGTAAAGTAAAAAGAGTTAATAAAATAAAAGCTATTTTATTACAAGAACCGAGTAAAACAATTACACTCATAATTCTAGTAATCCATGCTTTAGTAAAGACGCCAACAGGCCGATGAGTACTAGAAACAACTCTAAGAGTACGAGCGGCAACAGTCAGAGTACGGTAAGAGAATAAGCTGTTTTGAGTAAATGTTCCAATCGAATAGGCAAACCGAACAAAGCCGCACAGAATAACTGCAGCAAAGAAACTCTCAAATCGACCATCTGAAGGTAAGCCTACAACAAAAAAGTCACTAGGTCTAACAATAATCTGTGCATCGGCACTAAGCATAGCAGGCAGTCATCAAGCGGTAGTCCTAACTCAAGGCCGTAATATAAACCTTACACTAGTAAGTCTCATCACTGCAGAGGGTCGTGCATGGGTACCAAGCACGGGCCCATCAGGAAGGGTTTTACATACTGACCGAATAGGCCCAGTAGATTAAGAAGACCATATTGGACAAGGAGGGCTCTCATCTGGAGGAAATCAATACTCTTAGCCACTATTATTAGAGGCTTATATGCATGTATCGGCAAGAGATGTAGGGTATGGCCATGACTGTGAAGGGGGATCAGCATCGGAGGAGGGTGGAAATGAAGTGCATGCAGGAATAACCCAATAGTGTTCAGGATAGCCATTATAGCACAAGAAACCTTTAGAAAAGGGTTTATTGCCGAATGGGCCGCAACTAGTAATAAGTAGATGATACCGCAAGAAAACTTTTAGAAGAAAGCCAATAGTTCATATAAAATCATGGCTCTACATAGGGCAGTAAAGTTGATAGAAATTAGAATACATTGCAGAAAACTAAGCAGATTTATGGATCAGTCAGCTAGAAATCTATGCAAATATGCATGTGGGAAATAAAATATTTGAGGAAATAAAATCAGGAAATTAGCGATCTACTCAATCAGACCAGAAATTAAAAATAACTTTTTTCAGCCGATCTTAAGCGCATATCTGAGCATATTCAAAGATATGTCACTTAAGCTTAGCAATCATAGATCTAATCTGAACAAAATTAATAAGTCTTATAAAGATGCCTTGTATAACTCTAGAAACAGCATTAATTAAACATAAAGTTAAAATAGAAGCTCAAATAATCTGCTTAATCGAGAAATTCAATTGATAATCATTCGAAAAGTGTTTTCTCAGCTTCATAAGTTATAAAGGTACATCCCATCTATATCTAATTAAGTAAAAAATATAAAAAGTCCAAAAAATATATTAAAATCATTGAGAATCAACTTACAGAACTGACTTCTATGCGTTAATTTACTGAAAACAATAAATAATGCTGTTAAGAGAAAATCGATATTATTTTTAAACTTAAACAGTTAATTCATATCAATTGAGATTATATTACTTTCTTTTTAAAATTAAGATTTTTATATATTTAATTCTTCAGAATATTAAAATTACACATTTTTGTTAAATTTGCGATTTTTCAATTAAAACAATTTATAACAGGAGAAGAATTAATAATGCTTTTAAGATATTGTAGGCTGCATAGTGATATATTCTTTACTATGAAGAGTGGCTTCTCGCAAGTTCCAAAAAAGCGAACATAAGCCCCTCGGTACATAAAAAAGTAAGACTCCAAAGTGGACCCAAAGGACATCAACTACAAGCTGATTCCATAATAATTACGCAAAGGAGTAAAAGCGCAGGTCTAGGCATCAAACATGTTGGTAACCTCCGAGGCATAGTTATAAGCATTGAGCCTTAAATAGATAATCCTCGAGTAGAGATAAAAACTGGTATAAACCCTATAAAAAATGGGCCAGCCCTTGCCAGCCACACCCTAAGTGCACAAATCCGACACTGACATGTAAACCCCTAAACAAATGACGAACTATGACTTTTTAGGGGCCTTAAGGCACATGTCCTTCGTGTCCAGTTCTCTTATGGTAGCAAATGTGTTCGGCTATGTGATGTTTCGTGCCCTTTAGAAGCATTAAATGCTGGGAATTTTCCTAGGTGTCGTAATGAACCCCTCCATTGTGGCTCTGACTGCACTTTCCATGGGGTTTAATACTGCGGCCTGGATTATCAGGCAGTCGCTTCATCTTGACATAACTGATGTCAAGCTGCTGACTGTTTAGAGCATTAGCTTGACTGCATGCACTAAGCTTATGTATTTATAGGCACTTTTTATCGCTCTACAAGCATTTGGCCTCAGTTGCTATATCATGGCTCCCAATCAATTTCATAGCATACACTTTCTTATAGAAGTCTTTGTTATCTCTCAAGCTCAGACTATTTACAACATTATCAGGGCTACAGGAGGGTATCGATTTTAATATTTTTCTAAATTATTGATATCCCAGATTATTGCATCGATACTAATCGGAACTTTGGTCTACAGCTTGTTTAAAAACATCGCTCAATCATAAAAGTTAAACGATCTCAGTAAAATTAACTCTCAGGATATGAACATTATAACAGACAATGATTTTATGTTGAGAAAAGGATACAAAAGATTTCTATCAGAGTTTAAAACTCGGGATTTTTAGATTGTCGAAGGTTAAAGAATAAATAAACTAATTTCTTAATAACAGTGATTTAAATAAATTTACTTTAATAGGCAGATATTTAATTTAATTTAATTTTTTATAATTAAATAAAGGACGTTGATTGATTTATTTGAAAGATAAATCTATAAATTCTTACTTAACTATAGAGATTGAAGAGGAATAAAAAAAATGATAGGAGTAGATAGATAATGTATGAATAAGAAAAATGTCGACAACTTTGGTCAATTTGATCTTTTCAAAGGATAATATTAACTCATCTGATTTGGGAGACTTCTATAGCAGCATTACTGATTTAGTCTTAGAGAATTAAGTTACAAATCTTAAATATAAGGTTAGTAGTATAGCAATCGTTCTCTATCGGATATTAGAGAACTTCCTCCAAGACGATTAATTTTAACTTTTATTCTTGATATAACCTCCACTAATTCTACGATACTTAATCGGACTCGTTTCTTTGGAAGAGACAATACTATCCCCATACTGACACTCTATTGATAGCCCTTTATAGGCATTGTTTGGAATGTTAAAATATTTATTTCTTCTTGTATCTGAACGAGTTGAACCATGGTAGGATAGTGAAGTTTTTGCCTAAAGAAATTTATTCGATAAGGGTCATGTTCATGCAGTCAATTAGCGAGCGATGAAAAGCATAGACAAGTTTCTAAAAGTTCTCATGCTGCTATTGTTAAATCTGTAGCGTTTCTGCAACCTTATTCATATGAAAGTACTAGAACTGTTTAAAAACCGCTTCTGAAACAGTTTGATAGGGATGAAAGAGGGAAAAGTTATACGCCATTGTCTAATCCCTGCAAGCCTCTAACAATACCCTGTTAGGCAGCTGTTTCACACTGACAATATTGTACCTGATTTATGGATTATGATTATCCAGCAAGTAATGAGAGATCTACAGCAGCCATGTGTTGATCGCATCTATCGAGGCGTCGATAGTCACAGGATACCTTTTGAGCTACAGGAGGTTTTTTCTGGATTGCCTGTAGGCTGTCGTCATGAGGCTCGGCAGTTAGGAAATCAGGAGTTGAATGTGATTTTGGTAAAGTTATACGGACATTTTACAGAGTTATGCCGCGAAAGCTGGTGATAAAGATTATCTTGCCTTCTGCTCTGTCTACAATTCCTTTTAAAGCATCAGCTTATTCTAAACCGATGTTATCCTCAGCTATACAAATGAATCATCTTAGGATTAATCGGTTTTTATACGCTAATTAGCAGTTTAGCATATTAACTCATTGTTTAACGATTCTTGACTGTTCTGGCATTCATCAGGATATAAATCTGAAGGGGATTTTTACTATAGAAATTATTTATTTTTGCATTTTAGTTGTGCTTTATATTAGATTTTAGAGATTGTTGATGATTACGAAAGTATGTTTCTTTCTATATTTGCAGGTCTTTGATTTAAGTTGTGTATAAATTTTATGGGTGAATTTTTTGGAGTACTTATTTACATTTAAAAATTATCTTACGATAGAATTTCTACAATAAAATTATCCTGTTTTTTCTTCTTTTGGAAAAAACTATCCTTTCTTCTAAACTCCTCCAATATTTCCAATCCATTTTATACTTAAAACTATCTTGGTCTCTACCTTTACTTTTGACCTCGCAATTAACTTTTAAAATCAATTTAATCAAGTTCCTCAAGAACGAGCTAAATAGACTTTTTATCAGATTTAGGCACTTTTTTCTAATTACAAAAATTTTTCAGTTTATCAGGATTTCTAGAATTAAGCTCTCTTGCGAACTACTCAAAGCTCTAAAGCTGGGAGATCGATTTCTTGGCTGAGGATTAGAAATCCCACTGTTCCAAGGAAAGTGAATTTTATTCGTTCATGCTTATTTAAGAGATTACTTGCTGTTAGTTTTCTCCTGAGCGTAAGCAAGTTTCTTTTGTGTGAAATGACCTTTCTTTTAAATATTATTTGAACATAACACAGACTTAATTCCAGTCATTTCTCAATGTTCCCTCCTTGATTTGTAAGGACTTAATCTGAGTTGAAGTTTTTTATTTAGTCTAATTGAGCAGTTTCTTATAAGTTCTTTAGGTAATTTGTTTTTACTCGTATCTTTGAGAGAATGATAAAATTGATTTTTTACCTTATTTCTAGATTACGTTTTTACACTTCTTAAACATTTTTCTCATCCCAAAGATATCATTACTTACAATTTCGGAAGAAGGAAATACAGTCTGGTACGCTTTGAATTTTATATCGTTGATTGAGCTGCTTCCTTATTACTTTTTTAGTTATTTTGATTTCTGGGACTATATTTGGAAGTTGTCAAACCAGTTGTTCTGCTAGGGTTATGAATACATTTAGATAGCCTTTTTATTCATGTGGGGCTATTTAATAATCTTGCACTAAAATACTTTAGTCTAGAGCTTAATATTAGTTTTCTTATCATGGGATTACTTTCCCGGCCATTAATTTTAACTTGAATACTTTCCCAGCCGTTAATTTTAACTTGAATACTTTCCTGATTATTCTGGTTTATTTCTTAACAAGTTTATCGGTGTATGAAACTTATCCAACGAAGTGTCACTAAATGAGCAATTCATTCCAAAGTCGATCTTATCCTGATAGGTCTTGACATTCTAGACATTACCTTCTTAAATTTTGTATCTTTCTTGTGTCTACCTATGAGAATTGACGTTAAAGGAGTTCAAAGAGGAAGCAGATCCATACTTGTTGTTGTTGTAATAACTTTCTGTATGAATGTTTTAACTTTAGTTGTTTTACTACTTTATGATCGATGGTTTTTGGTTTTTAAATGTGGTTTACCCGCTGTTTTGTTTTTTGTTAAAGTTTGCAAGATTAGGCAAAGTATGTCGTTTTTGTGATAGTTTTTATACTTAAGATGGTCTTTTTACTTACAATATGTCTTTTATATTGTATGAAAATTACAGAGATGCCCTGCTTAATAAGTTTGTGTTTCTTTAAAGAGAAGAGTCATTGGCATAGTAGTTACTCAGTATCTAGTATTTTATAAGCTATCTCTGCTTTAGGATAAGAAACTTTAAACACTTCCTAAACCAATATCGTCTCCACTGTCTTTGTATTTTTACAGCGTAGGCTTGGATAAGTTGCATGACTGTTTGGCTGTTTAACTGAATCGGGATTTACTCCTCATTAACTTATTTATGCGCACATTGGTTATTTTTGCAATTTATTAGTGGTCTGCTTTTAGAGCTTTTATTATTTTAAAAACTCTTTTACTTGTTACTACGATTTAATGAACAGTGTGTTGATGATTGATTTGAGTCACCGATCTTTTTACTGCTCAATTACTATTATCTGTACTTTTTGCCATAAAATAAAATTGACTGTTTGTTAAGGTTTGATGGATAATTACTTGAATCAATAGATGAGAGCATATTGCATTTTAAACCGGACGATTGATTACTTTTTAACTTTAAAGGTGATTTTTTATTTAATAAGTTTCTCTATTTTTTCTATTTCTTTAGTGGATTTCTAGATGCCTCTTAATCGTTGGTTTTTTTCTTATTTTTCATTTTTTTATTATTTATTAAGAACTCTTTAGTTTAAAACGATTAGTAAACTTAACTTGTACAAGCAAATTTTTATTAAAATGCGAAATTTCGCATATTAATAGTTCAAGTGATGATATTATATAAAATATTTGTTAATCGTTTAATAATAATTCATGTAAAAGGATTAGCCTTTTTGAATAGTTTACAATATAAAGTTTTATTTGAATTAATGAATATCTAATGATAAAATAACAAAACTGAATAATGGACTAAATAATAAATTGATCATAATTATTTGTAGTTTTATTAGATGAAAATTAAATAGTTCAGTGAGATGTTCACTTCTTAACCTTACTAAGTCCTCTTTTAAATGTAGTTTTGCCCCCTCCTCCCCCTTGTGTCTTATTTAAGTCAGCAATTTATTTTAACCTGGTAGAGTCTCCCATCAAGGATCTGCCAATTTCCTTGGCGTCCTTACCCTTACTCTACATGAAACCTTTGGAATCGTTCGTAAAACCTGCCGTCTTTTGCAAAGGGTTTATCTTTTTGGCACTATCTGTACTCTACCTTCTGATATTTATCTTCCGCTTTGAACTTGGCCTCATGTTTATATCGGGTAGGAATGACTATGTGGACTTCATGAAGGATTAGTTGGCTTTTTATGCTGTTTAGGGCTTATAGAACTTTAGTTAAGACTTTTGCTCAGCTTTGCTTTATTTTGCCTTTAGTTAGGACGAGTTTTTCTTTGAAAGCTTTGATAAATCAAAACCTCCTCCTGTTTGTAGTTATTTTCTTGCTCGTCTTTACTATGCTTATCTTATCTTGCATTCTTATTGCTATTTTAGATGCCTTTTTAGCGCCTATTACGCTCTCTTTTGCGTTTATTTCATCTTTTATTATTCTTCCTCTTATTTCTGATTCTTTTCTTACAAAAGACGTCGTTTCTATTATTCTGCTCTTTTTCTTCTTTGTTCTTATTTGGCTTTCTTTTAAGCAAGGTTCTTTTAGGTTTCGGAACTTTCCTTCATAGAAACTTAAATTTTAAGTTATTGTGATAGAATTAAATTATTTTAGAGTAGAACATAAAAAAAATATTTTCCTGCAGTGTCAATGGCTATATCTAAGTCACAAATCCAGGGCTCTTATTATTTTCTTGTTATCTTACAACTGTAAAGTTTAGGATCAATGATTTAATTAAGTAGAATTCGATTTTATGATGTTGAAAATTTATATTTTTATAAAAACTCTTTGTTTTACTTCAGTATTTCATTTTCAGTCATTTCATATGTTGAAAGATGAATCTGACATCTTGGGGCTAATAAAAATTACTTATTTCCAAATAAGCCTAACTTATCTTTAAGTTCGAGCTAAAATTTAATTTCTTCATAAGATTATGGTTTTTAGGTAACTTTTTTAATTGAACAAGATTAAGGATCTACAGAAGATTTTACCCTGAACAAGCAACCTCTATTTGATGTGACATATCGTTGAGAAATTTAAGGATTCTACTTGTAGAGTCTAAACTTAACATTTGAATCAACATCCCATTTATAAATTTCTCCTTTTTAATTGGTAAGATAATAGCTTCCAATATGTCCACTCATGCTAATAACATTTCTTACTTACCCTGAGAACTCCGCCTGTCTTATATTTTCCTTAATTTATTCTGAGTTAAACGATACTTACTGTTATGCGAATACTTTCCTGCAAAGTAAATCTAATCATCTGCATTGACAAAGAAAGTGCAATCAGAGATACAGAAGACTTTCTTAGCCTTGCCTATTATGATTTCAGGTATTTTTTTGAAAGTTTTAGTGAAAAACTACCCCTTGAGACAAGTTTGTCCATACTAATTATTTCCCAACGCAAAAGCCTCTCCATAACTGTCAACACAGATGATACAACTACTTCCACAGGAGAAGCTTACGATGTTTGCTGATTGCTGCATGTGAGGCTGGGGTTGCTTGTAGATAACGCTTCCTCGGGAGTCGATTTATCCCCATGTGTAGACTATGGTTTAATGCAAATGTACATTTCTTTGATCTGGTCAGCAGGGCGTAATGCTTTGTTCCTTTTTGGATGCTTTCGATTTACTCACCCACTGAAAATGTTAGGCTGATTGAGTCATTTCTGTTCTGTTTTACTCCCCATTAGAAAATTTCGCCTTTTTTGTTGAAAGCTATTGAGGTCTACTTGAAAGCGTATATTCCGGTGATGCCTTTTCCACTGAGCTCAGGAATAAGGACTGGTTCTTTAAAGAAATTTGAACTGGACTTACCGATGGATTGTCCCACTGAGTTTTCTCCCATAGCGAATACTTCAGTCTTCCATTCTTATTTCAACGAACTTTCTGCATTATCGAAGGCCCCTTATATCAAGAATAAGGTATGGAAATCTCCACATGCTATCTCCTTAATTTTCCTATGCCTGAAGCATTGAAAATATGGATAAACTCCTTGAATACAATTTTTTATTTCAGCCAATTTTATATTATATTCCAACTAAGTGTAGTCGACCTCTCTCAATATCGAATCCACTTCTGAATCCTTAAAATTGGCTTAAAGCTTCTTTCTTTACTCATCAGACTATTTTTTCTCCTACTTTAATTCCTAATTGGTCATATTTTATTATTTGTTTAGGGATAATTATGAGGATTTTTATTATTATTAGGCCTTTACTTGATTGATGATTGTTTTTGCTCTTAACAAGTCAAGATGTCCTTCGAATAACTTGTTGTTCTGAGCTTTGCATTTTGCCAGATAATTTGAAAAAATTGCTAGTTTTAGTTTGCTGTCGGCTTTATTTATTAGTTATTGAGCTTTCTGTTCACAGTCTTTATAGGCTCCCAATCTAAAATAATTATATGATTTTACCCAAACAATATCTTGCATTTCATGACTCCGAATTTATTCAGATCTTCTACTGAAATATTTTTTCTCTATAAAATGTATGTGAGAATAACGCTAGCTTGCTGAGGATCTGCCTTGCTTAGAGATTTATTCAAAGCTTTTATTAATTACTCAAGAGTTGCAGAAGCGCCACCATCGAAAAAACCAGACTGTTATAAAAAAATATGCATACCCTTCCCTTGATTTATTTGACTGATTTTTAAATGTAATGATTATTTACTTTAAGTTTTTTTATTTAATTGTCACTGAGATCGACTTAAAATAGAAAGATGTTTACTTCCTCGTTATTTCATCATTTTCAATAAATTTTATCCATCTCCTGTAAGATGATTAAAATCAGAATTAGAAGCAGGCGTTAAAACTTTGGTAGAGTCAATCGCTTTATGCGATTGATAAACATTTAATTATTAGTCGGATTAGTAATCATCTTAATCGAACATTTTGACAGATTTCTATGCAATTAATTTAAATCTTTTAATTTTCATAAAAAATTTAAATATTTAATTTATATTGATGATGTTTTAGTCAAATGATCAAAATTTAACAGTGATGTTTTATAATTCACATGGAAATACAGATAAGAAATTAAGTTGGTCTTTATAAAACATTAAAAAATGAGACATTAGATAGTTAAAATGATTATAAACTTTTGTAAGATACATTGAACCTTGTTGAGACTTTAAACAAGATGCGATTGATTTAAAAGATAAGTCGTCCAATTGAGAAGCGAGCAAAGTAGTAGTACTTATAAAATTTTGCAGTAAAGATGTAAGTGATGCATGAGAATCTGTAACGTATATAAAAATAATTCAAGTAAATGGTACCCAAGAATTCAGAGCCTGCCAAAAACATTGCAAAAAATCAGCAAAGTAGACAAGGCTCAAACATTCTGAAGGTAACAGATTGGAGAAAGAGTATCCGAACTATATAAAGCCGTTATATTTAAGTAAATCTTGCATTAATAAGAGATCTTTTATGAGGGAAGTTTTAGACATTACAGAAGGCTTATGATTTTGAATAGCTTTGGGTATAAGCTGGAAACTATTAATATTCATTAATGGGCGATTACCTGCTTGAGTATCGTGGAGGAGGAAACGAAGTGTTGTTGCTGTTGATAGGGTTTGTTCTGAGTGAAATAGTTTTTTAGCCCGGAGACTTGTTTTGAGCGGTTTATTGTTTCAATTTTATAATTTTATAGTTCTATATTTTTAAGTCTATTTAGATCATAATCTAATGAACAATCACTCCGTATCTTTAGGAAGGTTCTTCTTAAACTTGTACTTGGTACACTTTTCGGCATTGGCCATATCCTCCAACAGCCTAACAACATTCTGTTCCAAAAGTCCAAACCTCTAAGTGCCACTAATGGTAACTTTTTCCTTCTTGACATCCTGCAGCTGATTAACACGGTTACAGATATAAACCCAGCAACCGGTACTCGAATCCTTAATTATAGCATTTTAGGGGTCTTCTTCTGGGGTCACTTTGTAGATGGGTTTTCCATCGCCTTCTAGAATCTCGCATCGGTACTTTGACCTCAGTCCTTTAGTGAACATCGAGGCGTGTGTTCTTATCGAGACGTACCCGATGGGAAACAGGTTGTGTTCGGAGTGGTAGTTTGGTGTTGTGCAAATTATTCCTGTAGCAACCAGTATTAATGAAGGGTTTATGTTTATTGGAAATTTTATGTTTCCTTACTTGTCTCGATTTAGTTAGAATTTTGCCTTTTTCTTAGTCGATTCGTCGAATGTCTTGTAGCGTTTCTTCTTGTCCTGAACTTTTTACTTCACGATCTTATAAATCTAGCAGAGCCATTACATTCTCAATAGGATCTTAGATTAGTTCAGCCTTGAATGAGGATAGTTTGTTATTCCGTTTTGATTTACGTGGTTAAGGATGCTTTGGTCGTTGAATTTTCCCTCAATATAGGCAGGATGGTCTTTGGGAAGTAACCGAGATCGTTATTCAACCTCAATAAAAAATGTCTTCAGGTTTTAAGGTTACATTGTTACGATAGATTTTCGGATAAATTCAAGAATGTTGATGTTTTTGCTGAATTTAGCAGCCATCTCGTAGGATATTTTGAAGTTTGAACCTTGACTTCCTCCTTATTCTCGAAGTTTCTCGTCAGAGACAATTTATTGGCGATTCCATCTTAATCTTGAAACCATTTTCTCCACCTGACTTGGACTTTTACAGAAATCTTTAAGCACTCCTTTGAGCTTGTCCTTAAGTTAGTTCCAGTTTGATTTGTTGTCGTTTCCTACATGAACACCAAATTATGAAACCAGATTAAATAGAGCTCTTTTTTCTCCCTATGTCCATAGTTTTTAATCTTCCTCACTTTCAGCTTAATCATCAAAATCAATTTACCCTTGATTTTGCTGAATTTTCACAATAGTATTGATTAATTTTTTGAGTCTCCTGGTGAGGTTATCCGCAACTGGAAAATCTTGATAGGCTTGTGCTTTTTCCAATTCAGAAAAGCCATACTACTTTGCAGAGCGAATAGAGACATAATTAGCATAGCCATACTTATAGACACCGAGGAGCAAGTCAATATCATTTTTTTTAGCCCACCATACAGCAGGTCTTTGCCCAAAGAGAAGACCAAGAGGTATAAAGTTTAGCAACCCATCCCTGTTAATTTTTCTCCTGTCAGGGACTTCCATATTTTTCATTGAGTCGTCCCTGTACTTCCTGACCATATTTTTTACCCTTTGTAGCAATTGGAGTCTTTTTGTGTACTGTATCGATCTTTGAGGAAGCATGATGTGGTTTTACCATTATTTTAGACTCGGTTGGTACTCGTTGAATTAGTCTTGGTTCTATTCGATCAGTTTTTGGAGAAATATTTTGAGGGTGGTTTATTATTCGGGGATCGAAAGGCCCAATGCGCGGAGGAAACTGTTGGCGTATGCCTTGACTTCGCCCAGAGGTTTTTAGCTCAGTCTGCTTCCTATTGAGGCTGATGATCGTTGAATTTGTTTCCATCTGCTGTAACCAAACTGGAGCAGTAATTTTTTAAGTTGTTAGTGATCGTCAATTGACCATTTTGTGCCGTTCACAAGATATGTCGGAGCCTTCTGTGTAGTTCCTAAGTTTATGGTTGGCTTATTTATTTGTACCGGTGTTTGTGTTTGGGGTATGTTTCTCTGCTGATTCTGAGAGGGTAAACAAAAATAATAAATTTATCCATCTTCAGCCTTAACAATGATTCTGGATATCGGTTTGAGTTTGGCCAAATAGATACTTTCGGATTTGCTCTATTTTGACTACTATTCCATCTCTGTGATTTTTTGTTTTATTGTCGAGACTTTCGCGATATATTTCAATAAGATCGTATTCAGGTCTTCCTGGTTGGATTTTATTTCTTGAATTAATT
>Ga0105051_10005946_pt1 | contig 13367 bp, 12 predicted proteins | sample FRY02_FD_78383 | JGI IMG/M metagenome (GOLD analysis project Ga0105051, IMG submission 78383) | Freshwater microbial communities from Lake Fryxell liftoff mats and glacier meltwater in Antarctica - FRY-02 (megahit assembly) | ecosystem: Environmental > Aquatic > Freshwater > Ice > Glacier... | reverse complement strand
TACAAAAGTTTATTACAAGACCACCACCAAGTTCTCATACTTTGTATTTTTTCCGCCCCCCACACAACACGCACTCGCAGTGCAAATCGGACACAGCCGCTGTTGGCATGTATTTGGGCGAGCAATCAAATTGTAACTTGCTCTTTCTTTGGATCTGAATTAGAAGACCCAATATAATCAATTGTAGGACTCAAGCGACTGTTCTAGACTGTTGCCCGTAACTTGATGGCGGACAGCTAGGACATGTAGGTAAAAAACATTCAAATCTTTAATTTCATTTCAGCCTGTCCCACCAGTACAATTTTCCAAACTTGTCGCGACTACTTGCGAAGCTCGACTCGGTGACGCTAAGGTTCGTAGGTCTCATATTTGCATCAATAGTCATATAAATATTTTTTTTTTTTAATATAATAATAATATCCATAATATAATATCTTAAAATCAAGGATTTCCCTAAAACTTTATACGAATAACATCAGATCTATTTTAGGAATCAATCTAATCGTTGTAGAAACATCTTTATATATATGATATAAATCACAATGTGGAAAGATAGTGCAATTCACATGGTCAAAATCGGTTACATTGTTAATTTTTTTGCAAATTTAAACGGCATGCTGCCACCTTCTTCATGAAAAATTCTTGATTGGTATTTTTTCTCGATATGTTTTGGATGCTCTGATTTTTTACGCTTATCTTTTGGCTTGCCTTTGTGAGATTTTGCTGTGGAAGCAATTTGTTCAGTTTTTACATCACTATCATCATCAGATTCAGTATCCTCATATCGATTACTTTGAGATGCGTTTCTCACATCTGTGGAAGCAATTTGATCAGTTTTTACATCACTGTCATCATCAGATTCAGTATCCTCAGATCGATTACTTTGAGATGCGTTTCTCACATCTAATTGATCTTTGGTATGATGAGAATCATTTGAATCGCTATCTGATTCTGTGTCATCTACTCGAGACATTTCATGAGTTTGATTTGCACTTTCATACCATTTTTTTTTAAACTCTAAATATTTGTAAAGAATTGAGTCCAAGCAAAATAGTCCAGTCACGCTTAATTCAGATTCATATTTAATTAATATCCGATGAGCTTCGTTTACATCGAAATTTTTAATTTGGGCGATACTTGTCAAGAAGAATAATCTTTCTGTTATTCTATTCACATGCAAACGTATTGTATTGTCATATAATTGATTCGCAAGTGTGGAATTGCCATTCAATATTGATTTATAAACAAGAAAAACTCGGTTGTGTATTTCTGAAACAGCATATCTTTGCGATGGATCACTTTTCCCAGCGGTAGACTCTGTTGATGAATCTACAAATTGTCTGTACATATAGCCATATGTATAAAACCATTTATTCAAATTTCCTGGGTTTTTATCATTCCAGTCGTTGCATATCAGCTTCCATTTATATGCATAGAACATGTATGAAAAAATTCCGGCACTATCGCGGCGAATTTTATTTTCATGGTACCGTCTCTCGGCTTGCGTGTATGTTCCATGAAATAAGCGTAAAGTCATTATTCTTTTTCCGATTTCATTGACGATTCTAGCTTCTGCTTTTTCCTCGTATATTTCATTGTATATTCCAGTCGTTATCAATTTGTCTGTATTCTGCTTGTAATTATTATGAGAATTCGATGGTTCGTACCAGTCTATAAATTTCATCTCGATTGGCTTCAGCATAAATAAAAATAAATCCATTCCAGGTGAATTTTGACCCCCGATACAATTGTTGATATCATCGAATGCAGAAATATAATACCTCAATTCTTTCAATATTCTTAACTTCATTGTTGCATTTATTTTTCCGTATGTAGACATTTCGATCAAGTGAATATTTTTCTCACTATCATAATGGTCGTATATATATATTTAAATGTACAAGATATAATTTTTCTGGATAAAGTTTGTGATGTGACATAAATCATATCTATGGCATTATTTTTGTTTTACATGTTTTGTAACTAGTTGTGACATTCAGCTTTATACTATTTTCATTTTCCAATGTGCTCCTTCGCTAGTTCTTGATATGATTTATGATAGAAACTATCTTTGTTTTCAATAATATTCTCTTCTCATTTTTTTATTGTTGTTTCGACAAAAACGCTCGTTTTCTAAAAACTCGAATGATTCATTACAAATACAGAATGCACATTTATTCATTTGACAATAATCGAAAATATTATGTTCATTTAAAATCGATGAACTAGATAGTTGACTTTTTTGAATTCGTAACATTTTCTAACAAAAATTATTCATGTCTTCGAGCGTTTTAGTATGACTAATTTTAGATGAAGATATTTTGTTTAGAATGGGATATTTGACCTCTGGAAATAATCAAATAATAATTGGAAAATGATGTTTAAATCAATATGCTTTTTTATTTTTTTATGAATTAATAAAACGGTGAGAGTTTATTCCAAAACATAATATACATTTTGTAAAAAAAAGTTGAATATAGAGATTAATTCAATAACACCAGAAATATAACATTAAAATTATAAATTTTTCATTGTCAAACGCGAAAATATCTATATAAACTAATGCAATCGACAAAAGTATTGTCGAGAATGAGTAATAAAGTTTTATATAACGACGATATGTTACATCAACTAGTTGCTTCAGGCCTTAGAGATCAGGTATGGATGAAGAATTATATTGAACAAAGGGATATTTTTTTGAAAAAAATACCAATATTAATAAATGATGACGAAATTTCCGCTGTTGTGGATGGAATGGAAAGATTTATGGAATTACCTGGTGTACAGCGAATTGCCTTACAACAGCTTATACATGCATTTGAAGATGATTCTAAAAGAGAATATGATTTGATTTTACTTAAAATGAAATTACAAAACACCAATTTTGTTAGTTTGACGAAAGAAATGTTGAATTTATACACAGGTGAGGATCAAATGGATATTCATATAAAGTGTTTCAAATTGTTAGAGCAGGGACCACTATGTTTTTCGTGCTGTATACCGATTATACTGAATTCAATGGAGAATTTGACAAAATATAAACACGCTAGCTATCAGTTAGTTGCCCTGCGTGCTCTTCGCGCAGTCACTTGTGGAAAATATGCAGGGAGGAAAAATGCATTAGAATCGCTACACATATGGAAAGATAGCAAGGAAGGCGAACAACTTCTTGGTGGAATGGACATTCTATATGAGACATGCCAAATGTTCAACAACAACAGTAAAGTGTCTTCATCAGCAAAAAATCTTTTGAATGACTTGAACGAGATTGGATTCGAGTGTTGATCGAGTTTATTACTTAATCAAAACAATATAGCACATTAATTTAAATTTTGAATGAATCTAGTCGGAACCCCAATTACTTAGAAACAAGGTCATCGAAATTGTCATTTAGATCTTCGAAGTCGGCGTATATATCATCAACTACTGGGTATCGAAATTTCCAAGCGACGACTTGAACAAATTCCGAGTTTCGAATTTTGAGGTTCGATAAAATTTTATTTAACGTCTCTTCATAATTGAATTCCCCATTTATGGAAATCTTCAATTTTTCATCGATAGAGCCCACTACACTCCTCTGGAAAGCACAGCTGCTCGACATGCAGTAATTGATGAGCTCGACACCACCGGTGGAAAACATCTTAATTGACATTTCAGAATTGTTGATACTCAGGTCATTTGACGTCAACCATTGGTCCAATTTATCATATGACAAATCGCCCCTAAATCGTTTGTTTAAAAGTGCCAGAATCGTGTTATAATTTGTAACATTTTGCTGACACAAGATTGAGAAAAATTTGCGCGTTTTTTTTTCCATGCACATGAGCTTCTGGTACACTTCACAAATCTTATCCCACGCTTCTGATTGATTCAAACTTCTATTTGAAAATTCACTCCAATTCTGAAGATATGAGACTTGATTCATACCCAGAATTATATCATTGTGATTTTTCATTCCGAGAAAAGGTTGCGCGAAATTCCGCATGTATGAAATAGTTTTCTTCCTAATTTCCGACTGTATCATTGAGGATAAAATTTCTGCGGTATGATCGCAATCTTCATCATTGTCCAAAAATAAACTCGCTATGTCTTCATCTAATATGAATTCATTTATTTTTGAAATCATGATCAAGTGATTTTCAATTGAATCGCAAGTTTCCAACACTTGTGCAATGTTCTGGTATTTTGCTTGAGTATTGAGTTTGCATTCATACCATGCAATCATTTTTTTCTTCATTTCACTCTGCCGAAGACCATTTATTTCCTTTCCATTCATTTCAGTCTGCGGAAGACCATTTATTTCTTCTTTGTCCTCGAACCACCTTACGGTGATTTTCTCAAAAATTGCTCCCTTTTCTGACCTAGTCTGCGTCAAACCGCTTATTTTCATGCGCGTGCTCGTATCGAAATTCCTCACAATCGAATAACAATCTCTTTGCTGCAACAGAATTTCAAAATGCGATTCGTGATTTATATTCAATATGAAGTCTGCTGCCTGCATGTAAATTCTTGTCGCTTTCAATTCCATTTTTTTCGTTTTACTAAGATTCGTTTCGGCAAGCGCATATCCTCGTGAAACCGCTTTTCGTACTATTGGAAAATAAGAGCATAGTAAAGCGTTTTGCAGGTTGTTGGCACAGAATCCAGATCCATTATATACATTTGTCAAACGATCCTTCACTTCACAGAACATTTCATATTGCGGTAATTCTGTAATAATCTCACGTACTGGTCTATCGTTGACAGTATCATTCAAAAATTTATCAACCAGTAACCACATGTTGTGGATATTTGAAATCTGAATTGCTTTTGTGAGATGTTCTGTGTTATTTGCGCTTTCGAATTTCTGGTCACCCAGCACGAATTTTTCAAAAAAATCTCTTTTATTTTGCAAACACTCCGTCACAATATGAAGGTCGACTTCCTTGGCCGAGAGAGTAGAGGATGGCATGGCAACAACATCATGATAAGACATTTCCGATTTCTGGTGTGTCTGAGAAGAAATGATTTTCTTATATAGTGTTTAAACAACAAATAACCAAAATAGAATTTAAAAATTCCCGTTTTAGATTTTTTTTTATGTATAATGAATCAGTCAAAATATTATGAAATATTTTAATGAAAGATATATTCATATCAAATGCTCTTTTTGAAATAAATACTACTTTGATATGTAATGCTTATTTTTGGCTGCACAAAAAAAACAAAAATAAGAAAATCACACAAAAATAGTAATTGTATTTCGAAATAAATCGTTGTGTAAACTATTTGATCATATTTCATTGGACATGCCGCAATGTAAACGTCAAAGGAAATTGCCAGATATAGTTTCAGTTCTAGACGAAATACAACAGCATGTACATATCGAAGACTACAATCACATTACGAATCTTTTGTATACTTACGATCAGACCGAGACTCATATTGCTAGAAGCAACAAAAAAATCAGTACAAAGAGCACATTGTACACAAAAACATGTGCCTATATTTTTGAAAGTCTGCCAGGGCCACATTTTGACATTCTGAAGATTTTAACAATATTACAACGTATTGAAGATGTAACTCTTGCCGCCAAAACACTACCAAAGGATCAACAGCTGTCCGATATAATATGTTCTGTTAAATTAAAAAAAATTGACGAATGCGCACAAACCAGGAGTAAAATCCTAAAGCAAACTTCTCAATTACAGATATCTATGCGAATTCGTTCAATGTCGAAGATTTTATTCATCAACAAATGTCCAGTAGCAGATAAAATGGATTCGTGCCGTCGTCTCGAGGGTGTAATACCTGATTATGTTCTGCAGAGCAAGCAGTATGGGATTTTGAAAAATTATTGTTTGCTTGGAGCTATAATACAATACACAGACCGGAAAAAGCAAGAATATTTGAAGATATTTTCAATAATTCAAACTATTACGCATGCCAAAAACGTCAAGACTCAAAGAGATTTGGAAAAGGTAGAAAATGAGATCTATCAAATGATAGAACTTGAGCGCAAAGCTAAAATTGTGAAGACTCAAAACTCAAAAAAGAGGAAAGAGTCTGTCAAGAAACTCGACAATATGATTTCTGTGCTTCGTGGTGAATATGACTCTGCAAAACAAAAACTGCAACACATTCGTCATGTTGTAGAAAGGAAAAAAAATTCCGAAACCTTGGAATGACAACTATGTGATTATTTTTTAATATTATTTATATCTAATTCGAAATTTCATAAACTATAAAACGAAAACGAATGAAGAAAATTTGATTGAGATGAGCTGATACTTAAATAATAAAAATCTATTTTGGAATTTGTCTTTATAATGATAGGATGTATGTTTTTGACAAGATCAATGATTAGTGGAGTGGTAGCATGTATTGTTCACTGTGCTTAATTTTGGATGAAAAGGCCATTGCATATGCAAAGTGTCCAGAGTGCAACGGGTCTTTTGTTTGTCAGGAGTGTTGCATCGATTCGAATTCTTGTCTGAACAACTGCCATACATTTGTAGCCCCGCGTGATGCTATTCACGACAGTAAAACATTCGTCTGTAACTGTCAGCATGAGTTACACGAAATAGACTGTCAATTGAATCTTACTCTGCGAAATTCGCTTGTGCTCATGAACGCTGAAAATTGCGTCAATAGACGGGTAGTTACTGTTTATCTGAGAATACTTTGTGGACCTTCGGGTAACATGAATGAACACAAGAAAAAAATTGCTGTGGATTGGTTTGAGGTTTCCGATGCACAAAAAATCATAAAGACACACCGAGTACAGTCTATATCGCGTGTTTTTGAGCGATTGGTTCGGAGGTGTCTTGAATGTGTCGAAGTTATATATAGAGAATATGGTGCTTTACGGACAAAGATATTGATTAAGGAGAAAAAGAAAACAGACAAAAACAATCTCGACAAACAAATATGGATGGGTAACTATGTGAATTTTAACTTGAAGAAATTTTCCGACATGTTTTTCATGTCTAAAAAAAAGAGAAGATATTGTAATTTGGTTATTTTCAGTATGGGAACAGAAAAAGAAATACTCGATGGAAGACCACATAATGATGCCAGTGAATTATTCAAAAATCAAACTCTGACTATGACATCTCAAGACATCTGCAATATAGAAATACGAGTGTGCTTACGACATGTCCAGAGCGATGGAGACAAATTTTTTTGGACATTGAATAACAGAAGAAACGATAATAAGAAAATATTCATCATTCAAAAATGTCAAAACAAAAGAGAATACGAAACTTACAAATATGAACTGTGTGTATCCATTTTGTCGGAAATACTATTTGTCTTGTCATTTCGCGAGACCAAGGGGGAACATCATTTGTACGTATGGAAAAACTGGGAGGAAAGAAAACGACTGAGTGCTGAAAATATTTCGGATATTTTCGAAAATATTTTTGATCATCATTCATATGTCATGATTGATGCAGTACAAATTGACGAAAATGAGCCGTATGCATGTACGAAATGTTTTCCTCCATGCTTAAATGAGTATGTATCTATACAAAACGTTTCAAGCGAGGTAAATCAGATGCTTAATCAAGATCTTACAACATTTTACGAAGGAGGTGAAGTATATGAAATGCTCAATAAAGTACGAGCTGCTTTTGACGGGTCGGAATCGGATGACTAGTTTTCAGAAGACTTTATTACGAAACATGAAGGAAAAAAATTATGTTAATTTTCTCCTTTTCAATGGAATATCATCAAGATCATTACCAAAAATACCCGCGGATGAGGTTTTGTTTTTCATGATGTACGAATGTTCAACAAGAAAAGTTTGTGTTTCGACTGTTTGATCATGACGGCGTTCGATTTGCCGAAAAGAAAAGACAATATCATAAGTTCGGTTTAGGGCATATATGACATTTATATTTGATTTTGGGCTGTTCAAATAAATATTTTCCAATAAAAACTTTGAAATTTCATATATTTTATTTGTGAGAATTGGGGGTCGATGCGTATCAGTAGTATTTGTAGAATATATAATGTTTTTGATTATGAGTGACAACGTGATGACGTCTACGTCGAAACAAGACTCCCTGTTCGTGCTGAATTCCATTTACTGGACACGTACGTGAAAAAATTGATGCCTTTATACTAAAACTGAAAATTGATGCGTTATATATGTACTCCACTTTGTCTGGATATGTTTCGAATACTTGTCCAACATTTTCCTACACTTTTGTATTCGAAAGTGTTGAAATCTGAACATATATACACTGTCCCCATAACATAAAGACTATGCAAGTGCAAATAGACAAAAAATATTGAACTAGACTCCAGATTAAACTATTTTCGAGTATGGATATGGACACGACGAGTCCTTGAATGTCGTCGGTATTGGAGGTAAAGCTCGAATGAACATCATAAACAAGCTGGTATTTCGAAATTTCATTCATCTTTTTGGCATCTTTCCAATTCCAATCATCAATATCTTCCAAGATAAGATGATGATCAGACAATTTGCGAACTTTAGCTCCTCTGTTTATCAAAAAGTACATTTTTTTGGTGATTTGTTGATGAAGATAATGGCTTGGTGTTGCTTTTTCTTTGAAAAAAGGCATCGTGGAAATGTTTTTTCAGCACCTTTATATATAATTGAATTTATAAACACCTGTTACATATCAAAATGTGCATTATGACCATCTTTGCTTTTTTACGTTGTATTATTTAGGCAATTTCAAAATCCAACAATCTCAAAAATCAATGTACAGATCAAAATAAATTATTCCGTTTAGTATTATCAGTCACAAATAACATCATGTTTTGTCTTGATGATGCTAATATGGCCGAGTGGTCGAAGGCGACAGACTTAAGATCTGTTCTCCCAGTGAGGCGTGGGTTCGAACCCCACTGTTAGTAATACAATTTTTTGAAATGCAAATTTATGTATTCTGTCCAATGCCCATAGCATCCTTCTTCACTTCATGAAGTTTCTCGGCAGTTTTTTCTATGGGATTTGTTTTGATTTTCTGAGTGTCGATTGTTGTGAGTAAAATTTCAAGGATTTGTTCCTGAGATATAAGACTTTCCTGATACAGGATGCCTGAGAAAAAGATGCTTGATACCTCTTTCGAAATCGTGATTTCGCATTCTTCTGTATTTTCAGCGAGGTCGAGTAACTGTAGTGGAATCGCGTACGAATTCTGGAGAATCGACAGCGAAGTTTTGAATCTCTTTATTCTTTTTGCCGAAGTAGTGTTTTTTTCATAATACTCTTCTATTTTTTTCTCCACGTTTTTGCAGTTGCAGAACATGCACATCATTTTAATCATAGCACTGATTTCTTTTGTAATCTTTTTGATACGAGATGTAAGACAGATGATTTTTGCCATATTGTCATTTTCATTGTCAATATTTTGTTTTTCTTCATTATTTCTTTGTTTCTGGCGTTTTACATCTTTATTGTTATTTCCACCGGGTATGGATAAAATGTCTTGAACTTTTTTTTTGAAATCTTGTTGATGGATTCTCGTTTCAATCAGCTTATGCGAAATCCTGTGGATGTTGGAATTAGTATTTGGAGGCAGAATAACAAGGTCCATATTATCATGTCCTTCGAGTTGTTTCTGTGTTTTCACCAAATGTCAGAATGTGTCATAAATTCACTGATTGGAAATATCAGCATAAAGGGGTTTGTAATTCTGTACCTGGAGGTCTTTCCGAATGTCTTCTGTGAGAGTTGGGGGGATTTCTGAATTCGTTGTCGCACGGTAATTATTAGTATGATCTAATATTCGATTAATAAGAGGACCTGATGACACTGAATGCCTTCCTCCAGTACTATCTATAGTTGTATTTGCTATAACCTTTTGTTCTATGAACACAGTCTTGCAAATGTTTTGATTCATCAATTCTATATTATACTGTTGTATTTCAATTAATTGACGATATGAACTCATGAGTGAAAACAAAATTCCTAGATCACACGATGAAATTCCGTCATCATTCGCGAATCTGTATACATAAAAACGAGTCTTATTATGTGGGCCAGCTAATGGCACAAAGACATCGGGCACTCGGATTTGCGATTCGTACTTGTTGTCTTCTCTGTCAAATGCCCACTGTAACTCAGATATAGGAACCACTAATGGAATCAGTTTATTCTTCCCATTTTCTTTTATTTCATGAAATCTAAAAACAACAAATCCAGTTATAAGATAACAGGAGACAGACTCCTTAACAAATCTTTGTAAAAAGTGCTGAGTAGTGCTTATTTTTGAGCACCCATTTATTTCTACAATGCATTCGTAGTAGATATCCCGATAAGTCGCGAGACTCTTTTTTATAATATCATCATGTGTAATCATTTGTATCATGAGCTCCGTATCTGTGGCGTTTATCTTGTATATTATCAAGAAAATTAAATCAAAGTCAGTTCTTCACAAAATATTCTGCAGGTAGACTTAAAAGCAAATATTAGGGATAACATATTTACCATTGACAAAATCGAAGTGTCGTCCACCATGGAATATTGTTTTTGCATTTTTTGGATTTCTGTCCCAGAAATTTCTTGACACTAGACATAAAAACTTCTTTCTTTACTCAGTCAACTCAATAATACTTTGAATAATAAATTTATTGCAATTACCTCTTGAGACCAAGCACATGCAACGATATAATAAATATGAGGAAAATTTCTATTACAAATGACGCCACTGCAATCACGTTCAACGTCATACATGCCATTTCGTATAAAATTTTTTTGATGCTTTGCAATTTAATGATTTCTCTATATTGATTGACGTAAATCTCACTCTTTCTTAACGCATCATGAGGTTTTGCGTTGTCACATAAGTCACAAATTGGATCATGCGGAATTTTCGACATTTATGTTGATTCATCATTTTTTTTTAAATGTATAAACTAAATTCATTTTCAAATATCAGACAAATGTTTTTTTGTTTCCGAACATAAAAAAAATCGATGTCTCATTTCTCTTTTTTAATCTGTATACTTTCTTTCGAAAATCTTTGTGCTCACATCTAGTCATAATGTTTAGTGTACGAAAAATTATTGCATGATTAACAGTAAGTTTGTATTAAATTTCCACAGAATAAAAATTTGGCAAAAATAAACTTTCATTATTATATAAACAGCTGTAAGTTTGAAGATCAAAATGTTACACAATAAGACAGACATACTTTGCTTAGTACACGTGTCAACTTACTTCGTGTTGACGTATGTAGCATGGATATTGCACAGCATTGTCCATAGCGCATACAAGTTTTTTTTTTTTTTCATACTATGTTACTATTCGTTTTCATGTGCCTGTATTACGCATAATGCGATTCACAAACCCACGTTCCGAAACAAAACATTGGAAATGATATATCATCAAATCCTTACGCTGTCCTACGGCCATCCGACCAAAACCATGGTAATACACAAGTGCCTGGTCTTAAGCATGTAAATGTGTGCGAGAGCGATTTGTTTTTACGCGAGTGTATGTAATAACAAACACTTACAAAGAATTTAATAACCTCCCCTTGTCCAATCAATACAGATCCCCGGACATAATCTCTCGCACCACAGGCATACCGAGACCCTCAAAGACCCGATGCGGACCTCAAAGGTGCAGTATCAGTGGCACTGGCTGAACCTTTTATTGTTCCAACCAACTGTGGCACTCGATGTATTAAAAATGGATCTCCGATACATCTTTTTGCAGAAAATCATCAAGACCGATTTTTTTATACATGTATGCTACGAATGGGCCGTTTTGTGTTTCTCGCAAACACTTTTGCTCCGACTTGACTGGCTCAAATTTTTGATCTACATTTACTTGCCGCATTTGTTTGCACAGTGGGCGATTGTTTCTATTAATTTGTTACAACATGATGGATGCGATATTGTTTCTCGAGAAAGTAAAACAAACCCGGCTTACAACACAGCCCGCAATTTTACAGGAACCACATTAAATTTACTGACGTTCAACAACGGATTCCATACGATTCACCACATGCATCCTACGATGCATTGGTCAAGGCTCAGACATGAGCACAATACAAAAGTAAGGCCAAACATTCATCCCAATCTAGACCAGCCATGTATTCTTTCCTATATCATTGAAACATTCATATATCCAGGAAAGCGCGTTGACTATTTGGGCCATCCAGTCCAATTTACTTCACCTCCCTCTGAGCCCGATGAAGATTGGATATATGAATACGCTCCTGTCGACATTATGCCCTACGAATATTCAATAGATGCCTTCATAAAGACTTCCCTTAACACAGTTTTTGCCTTTCATAAGTCGCACTTTCCTTCGAAATGATTCGTGCTAGTTATTGTAAGGAAATTTAATTTCATGAATCTCATTAACTCTGTATTAAAATTCCACAGAATACATCATACTAATATTCATATATATTCATTGTATTTTGCAAAAATTATCACTGAAATCGAGTTATTTCGATTCTTTCTGGTATATTCCAATATCTATATTAAATTTGAATTTTTTTAGATTTCTGATAAGGTGATCTTCGCTCTCTCTATTTTTTTTATGGTTTTTGAATAAAGAGCTGTACAATTTGATTTTGATATCATTTTGTTCATAATTTTTTGCAAGGAGCGCTGCTGCTTTTGCAAAAAGATAGTTTTGTTCTTCAATCGTCTTGCCCAATTTTATTCTTTTCCTTAGCATTTCCAAGAATTTGTTATTGATTTTGCTGCTTTCGATATCTAATATATTGAGGCTCTTTTTAATATGATCAATGCTGTCATCATATGAGTTTGAATTATCTTTTAAACGCTTAGCCATTCTTCTATTTCTTTTCATAAGAATGATTTTCATATTCAATTTATGTTCATAATTCTCTTTCATGTTTTTACTTTGTAGGGTCAAGAGGGTTTCAATGTTGCAACGCAATATTTCACCGAAATCGTCTTCAGATGGTTCATGTTTATGACTATAGTCGTCACCATATATCATTGATTCTGTTTTCATTATCATACAGACCAGTGAATCTTTTGAAAAATCAAATTCGAAAAACATAGTATTGATCAGTTTGAATAAAATATTCAAATTTACCAAGTTGCAATCATGAGTCATTACACTTGGCACAACATCTTCAAATTTAAATTCATAATATTTGTCGATCAACAAATCTTCAATTTCTTGCACCAACTCAATTTCTGAAACATAATTTTTGACATTTGTGTTGTGTAAATTTTTAAGTTTGCAGTCCGTGAATGCTGCTATTTTGACAAACATATATTTTTTGACTTCGTCCGAAACGGAAATAGTATCGTCACGTAGCATGTCGTCAATATCTTCATTGTCAATGAGAATGGCATCTATTTTTGTTCTATTTTCCTTAATTATTCGAAGAATCGCGAAATAATTTTTAATTTTA
>Ga0105051_10005944_pt1 | contig 13372 bp, 7 predicted proteins | sample FRY02_FD_78383 | JGI IMG/M metagenome (GOLD analysis project Ga0105051, IMG submission 78383) | Freshwater microbial communities from Lake Fryxell liftoff mats and glacier meltwater in Antarctica - FRY-02 (megahit assembly) | ecosystem: Environmental > Aquatic > Freshwater > Ice > Glacier... | reverse complement strand
TGATGTTGACGCGCTCATGCCTTGGCATATTAAAAATAAAATAACTACTCAATCGTAATTGTAAAATTGTGGCCATCACAGATGGCTCAAACAAACAAGACTGGGGTTTGTGGATCGCTTACGAAGCCTCGTTCACCACAGGACTCGAGACAGTCAAAGCACGGTCATCGTCTTTGACGGCAAGGTTATTATCAGATCCATTCGCATTAAAGATCGTCCCCGTGCCAACATCCGAAATCGTCGCAACTCCAGTAACGCCTAAACCACCTAAAGGCGTAGCCTTCAAGGTGAATTGCTCACCATTATCGCTAATAGCATCCTGAGATATTGGAGTACGGACGAGCAATCCAGACGTCAGTCCAGTACCTGTCAGGTCATTGCTAAAGAGACCGTTAGAGATCACCCAAGTAACACCACCATCAAGGGAAAACTCCAAGCTTGTACTACCAAGAGACGTTTCACTGACGTCAGCTCCAAAATCAACGCCTCCGCTTGTTGCTGTTGTCGCAGCAAGGGTTAGGGTCAGTTGCTGACCCAACGAAGCCGTCACGGTAAATACAGCATAGGGCGATGCTTCATTTACTAACGGACTTGTTACAGTAATATCAACGTCTCTTTCTGCATTGGGATCTGGATTTCCCGCGTCATCAAACACTGTACCCGTGCCATCATCCTTAATAGTTGCTAAACCAGCAGCAATAACTCCACCCGTATTGACAGCATGCAAACGGAAAGTCTCGTTGTTGTCTGCGATGTCATCATCGATGATTGCGGTGCGAACCAACAGCGTCCCATTGCTGTTGAGTGTCACGAGTGAATCTGTCGTGTACGGTTGCCAAATATTCTCTGTGCTATCCCAATATTGGAGATCTGATCCCGCAGAGCCACTTCCAAAATCTACCCCATCATCAGTTGCGGTGTCCGGTGCGATACCGGGCAGCACTAATGTCACTTTCTGACCGGCAGCACCAGTAATAGTGAATACTGCATAAGGCGAAGCCTCGTTCACAGTCGTACTTGATACGGCCAAAGGACGATCGTCATCCAGTATGGGGTACGAAGGATCGGATGAAGCCAAGGGGGTTGAAGAGTCTACTGAACTGTACTTGAACACCCCACCACTTCCGTCATCCTTGATCGTTGCCGTACCTATTGCGCCATTGCCACCTGTGTTAGTTGCAGTCAAGGTGAACGTCTCGGCCCCTTCAACTAAGGTGTCATTAATAATGGCTGTACGCACAAGAAGAGTGCTTCCTCCATCAGGAATCTGGACAAACGAATCGGGCGTGTAATCCACCCATGACGTGCCGTTGAAATATTGCAGTGGCACACCCGTTCCAGCATCGCCTGTATCCGTGTAAAGCAGTGCATCACTATCGATTGAACTACTTGTATTACCTAGGCTCAGTCTGACATACTGCCCTGCCACACCGGTGACACTGAATGTTGCATAGGGCGAGGCCTCATTGACTTCTGGGCTTGATACTGTCAAGGAACGGTCATCATCTAACAACACCCCACTTGGCAGCTGAGACGCGCCTGTGATGTTATCTACCGCATAATAATCCCCGGATCCATTATCCAATATCGTTGCCTGGCCACTATCAGTTGCTCCTCCTGTATTAGTCGCGACTAAGCTAAAGGTTTCAGGGCCATCTTCCAGCAAATCTTGCTCAGGACTCAGCGCGATACGAACGAGTAGTTGTCCAGCCATCCCATCTGTAACAAGCGAAACATTACCGCCTGTGTAAGCAGTCCATTGCGTACCGTCAAAATACTCTATAGATGCCAAATTTGAACCATCCGCATTCTGCCCAGCCAGTGCAAGACTCGTCAATTGACCCGCGCTACCTGTCACCGTAAATACAGCATAGGGTGAGCCTTCGTTGACGCTAACATCACCAACGCTTAGAGGACGATCATCATCGAGTGCTACACCTGCCGGTACATTCGAGGTCGACGTATTGTTCGTAGCGGCAAAGTAATCACCCGTGCCATCATCTTTGATCGTCGCCACGCCCTGCGTCAATGGGCTGCTGATACCGCCCGTGTTGGTTGCCACCAGATTAAAGGTCTCAGGACCATCCAGTATCGAATCTTGCTCGGCACTGAGCGCTACTCGCACCAACAAGGTCGTTGCACCATCAGCGATCTCTGGGGGGTTAGTCGGATCATAGGTCTTCCATGTCCCGTTCTCAAAGTACTGCAGCGCTGGACTGCCGCCAAGGTTCGCCTCACCTGCAGGCGAGCCATCCGCATTGGTCACTGACAACGATACCGTCTGACCGCTATTGCCCGTCACTGTAAAGACTGCGTAGGGCGAACCCTCGTTAACCGTCACGCTACTGACTGTCAACGCGCGATCATCATCCAACACCGGATAACCTGCATCAGTTGGTTTCAATGGTGTCGCACTCGCGGTCCCGATGTAGGCAAACACATCACCCGTGCCATCGTCTTTGATGATGGCCGTACCACTCACTGACGTCATGCCTGTGTTAGTTGCCTGCAGTCGGAAGGTCTCTCCATTATCTGCCGTACTATCATTCAAAATGACCGTACGCACTAGCAACTCACCGTTGGCGTCGAGCGCAACAGTCGAGCCAGCCGTATAGATCTGCCAAGTACTTCCGGTCCAGTACTCTAGGTCAGAATCTGTAGGACTCGTACCATCACCGTAGTCTGTACCCTCTCCTGTCGCAGAAGTCGTTGTTCCCGGCAAGAGAGAGAGTGTTGTGAGCTGACCGGCCACACCACTGACCGTAAAGGTCGCGTAGGGCGAGGCCTCATTGACCGTGATGTTACTCACCGTCAATAAACGATCATCATCCAATATCACACCACCAGGCACACTCGAGGTCGCTGTGTTGTTATCGGCAGCAAAGTAGCTGCCTGTCCCATCGTCGACGATCACACCCACACCGGTCGCACTAGCTCCACCCGTGTTAGTCGCGACCAGATTAAATACCTCAGGTCCATCAACGACGGTGTCTTGCTCGGGATTGATTGCAACGCGTACAAGCAGACTGGAGGTCTCGCCACTCAGTCCAGCGCCCACAGTGGGCAGCGTCACCGACGAGGAGTATGGCAACCAACTGCTCGTTGCCACATCAAAGTACTCTAGCCCAGTCAGATTCGCACCATCAGCGTTTTGGCCTGACAGAGCCAGGGTCGCTATCTGACCCTCTATGCCTGTGACTGTAAATACTGCATAGGGCGAGCCTTCGTTGATTGTCACACTGCTCACAGTCAAGGGGCGGTCATCGTCAAGCACTACACCAGCTGTGCTCAGCTCAGTGGGCGTTGCCGGTGCAGTTGTACTGTTACTCAAGAAAACATCACCTGAACCATCATCGACAATCGTGGCGGTGCCGATCACAGAGGTGTTACTCGTATTAATTACGATCAGCGTAAAGGTCTCTGCGATTTCATAGCTTGTGTCGTTATTGTTTGCTACACGCACAAACAATATTGCCGCCTCTCCTGATGTAGCATCACCATCAGATGGAATGGAAATATAACCGCCATTGATATTTGGATCGTAAGTCACCCATGAGGTACCGTTGTAATACTCAAGTACAAGGCTGATATCTGTCCCGAGCGCAGCATCAACATCAGAAGTGCTTGAGGTATTACCCAAACTCAACTTAACCAACTGACCTTCCAAACCATCTACGCTAAACACCGTATAAGGTGATGCTTCATTGACTATAGGACTACTCACAGATAGTGGAGCGGCCGTGACGTTAATCTCAACCGTATCGATATCTTTTAACGACTCGTTATCGATTGATTGAATTGTGAGTGTGTCAGCACCCACAAAACCAGCATCTGGCGTGTACACCAAGGTGGCAAGTGCATCATTAATTTGAGCTTGTGTTCCATACAGCGTAAAAGTCTTGGTGCCATTATCAGTCAACGGAGACTCCGTCGTGCCCTCAGTGTTGAAGTAAATAATGGCGCCACCCACAAGCTGCACACCCACAGCAACTGATATCCCACCCTCAGGCTCGCTGTAAACAATTGATCCTAAGTTCGATACAGAAATCGTGCCATGCTCAACGCTCAGCGTGACGCTAGCCAGATTCTCATCAACATCACTTGATGAGACTGTCGAAATAAAAGAGTAGGCACTACCTTCCTGGGTTGTTACAGCTGAGGTAGGGACAGTATTCACAGGCGCTTCGTTAGAGCCCTGAATGATGATAGTGAGTTTAGCCGTCGACACTAAACCGGCCGTATCTATTAATTCATAAGTAAAAACTTCCGATACTGACTCTGTAGATGCCAGATTAGTGATGACAGTGTTATTCGGATCCACAACATATTTATAACTACCATCAGAGCCGATGGTTAAAGCTCCATAGGTGCCCCGTTAATAAGGCTCCATTTGCAGACGTTGTTGAGGTGTTAACGGTGGATGGCGATGCTAGTGTTGAACCGACGGCGATTTTACTAACACTCTTTGTATCAGTCGTATCAACATCTGAGTCGTTAGGCAATACATTCCCTGTTGGATCGTAGACGCCTGCAATCGCAGTATTCGTATCATCAACAGCGCTCGGCGCATCATTTGCTCCAATAACAGTAATTGTTAACGTCGACCAGTCAATACCTAATCCGTTTGTAATTTTGTATTGAAAAACTTCAGATAATGACTGACCAGACTGAAGCGAATCGACGGTTGAGTTGTTATTGGTAATGACGTATTTATAAGCTCCATCAGCCTTGACATAAAGATCTCCATACAATCCTATAAGCTTGGCATCGTATGTCACACCGCCATAGGACTGGGTTCCTGCACTCAGCGCTGTCTCAGTTGCAGTTTGAGCTGTTTTAATAGCGACAACAGTATTAGTACCAGACGTCGTAGTATCTGCAGGGCTATCGGTTAACAAGTTACCTAATGGATCGACACCTTCAGTACCGTTGTTAATGCCTCCCGCCTCGAGCGCAGTCATCGTGCTAGGATTTGCATCCGGATCATTAAGCCCAGAACCGATCACGGTAATAAATACAGTGGCATCACTCGTTGCGCCACTTGCATCTCTCATTCGGTATTTGAATTCATCGACAACCGTCTGACCTGGCGCCAAATTTGGATTGTTAGCAAATGGTGTGTAAACATAGCTGCCGTCAGGACTCAAAACAAACGTACCGTATTGCCCTGTCAGTGTTACCCCAGTAGGTGCAGTGAATTGCAAGACCGTGCTCGCTGAAATCGTTGCACTTTGACTCAGTGTCACACCGATGACGTTGCCATTCGCATCGTAAGTGACAGCTGAAACTGTTGTACCTGCGACCACTCCAGTTCCTGAAACCGCCATACCTTTGGATATATATCCATCAGTCGTCAAGCTCACTTCCACCCCTGGACTAGAGGTAGCCGTTGAGCCGGAATAAGATCCAGCGCCTCCATTATTGCTCATAGAGGTACTTTGAGAAGAAAAGTAAAGTGTTCCAGCCCCGCTTAGCTTGGCATCTCCAATCAGACTGACACTTGTCCCTGAAATAGTTGCAACGGTGACATGCTTGCCGTCGGCGTCTAACAAAGGGCTACTTGCAGAATTTGCAGAGAATACAAAAAAGCCTACCTTAACGCTGGCTGGAACTCCCGATGCAAAGTTCAAGACAGAGGAACCACTCGTTTGTCCAGTCGCAGTCGCGACAAGTGAGTCAATCGTTTTAGTCTCTCCATACCCATCAACATCCGTATCGTTGATTAAGACGTTGCCAAGAGCTTTTTCACCAATTGAATCCGAAGATGAATACTGGCTCGAAACGGTCGATTCAATTGACTCCTTGGCAAAGTTGTAATCATCAAAGGCAATTGGACTATCGTTCTTTCCCTGAATTGTGATCGTCAACGTGCTACTTGAAATCCCACCTTTTCCATCCGTTACCGTATAGGTGAATGTTTCAGTCAAAGTATCTGATGACAACCGCAAGGCCTGCACAGCAGCACTATTGTTATTAACCTCGTAGATATAGCTGCCATCTGCGCCGACCTTAAGCGTGCCATAAAGTCCACCCACGCTAGAGGGTGATGAGTCAGAGGTCGAGCCTGAAGATGGCGTAGCAGTCGAGCCTGTTGAGTCGTTCTTAATTGACATGAAGCTCAATGAACCAGAGACAGCCTTGAGCTCCATTGTGGCAAAGTCAACAACATAATTGACGCCAGCGCCAGTATCATTGGACAGCAGATTACCTGATGGGTTCGTACCCAATGTTCCATTCAACGTACCCCCTGCTTCAACAGCGATTGCAACATCTGCATTTGCGATCGGTAATTGATTCGTTGGTAACATTCCATTTAACGCCGTCGCTACGGGATCACTACTTGTTTTCTGTGCTTGACCAGTTGCTAGTACCGTCGAATCTGTCCCATACACATCGATTAATAACGACTGCGAGGGCCCGCCTGGAGAGGAAGTTCCTGCTGGATATACATAAAATTGCAGTCCGACAGCAGACGATCCTACTTTGAGCAATCTTGATATTTCGCCAAAGAATGATGCAGTAATCTTGTTGTTAGCATCCAAGACGTGAATGGTACCTTTCACGTTATTACCCGTGAAGTAAGGCGCATCTATCGGGTCTGACACAAATACTGTTCTTGAACCTGGTAATGGGTCTCCTAGCGTGAGTACGTTTGATTCCAAACCAACATCACCGTTCACATAATATGATTGACCGCTAAACAGGATTGAGGCCATTTCAACTTCTATGGCCTGACCATCAATATTCAGAACAATCCGATCGTTCTCTGTCGCGACCCGTTGTGCTTCCAGATCTGATAACTGCAAGCCCAACATAAATGCAGCAAAACGCTCACCCTCATCACCTTGTGTATCTATCGAACCATTAATTTGGTGATCGATCCAGTGACCGACCTCCTCCATCAACACAGAGGTTGCATACTGTTGATCATTTGCATCCAACCTATCCTGATTCAGAAAAATCAGCGGTGTGCCATCGAGCCCATTTTCGGCATAGGCGCCGTTAACACCCAAGAGCTCGCCAGATGCACGCAACTGGACATTAGCGGACAGGCCTCCCTCAAGCACGCCTTGCTTAAACGACTCAGCAGCCTCAAGCCATTGCTGCGTCATACTGCTCTGATCGCCAGGAAACTGGGCATAGAGTTGCTCGGCCCAGCTGTCCGCATGGAGCAACTCCATCAAGCTCGACTCTACCTTCAGCACCGCAAATGAGAGCTTTTGCTCGACTGGCTGATCAATATTAATCAGTCCTGCAGGCTTAGCTTCCACGCCATCACTCACCTCACCAATCAGACTGTCATCAGCCACCAAGGTCACATCAGTTCGAGCATCAATAATCTGTGAGATGTCCTGTACGGGTTCAATCTGGGCAGTCGACTTCACCACCGGATCGACGTTTAACATGCGACTCACTGACTCGATAGATGTGTCTGTCGGCGCCGTATCTGCCTGAGCGACAGGCAGCGCCTCGGGGATAGGCGTTGGCACGCTATCTGGCGGTGTAGCTGCCGCAGCCCCGTCAAACAGCATTCTCGGCTCGAGCGCGAGCAAAGATGGTTTAACGTTCTTTTTCCAAGGAAAATTTGACTTAGCCATGTAACAACCCTGATTCCAAATAGCGAGAACCCGAATCCTAAAAATACTAAGAAAAACAGAGGCTTAGGAGACAGGCAAATGGTTACTATTCTGAATTGTTTGACAGATTGATCATATGTACCTAGGTACATATTTCGGATAAGCAGCTGAACAATTTTTACCCGCGTACCTTGAGATGCGCCGTTCAAACCACAACTTTCTCCAGATGAACGACGCTTGATAGCCTAAGGGTTTTCGATAATCCCATTCAAACCCTGACAAGCTAAGACATCATTTATATTAGTTACAGCGGAAATATCTATAAAAACCGTTTCGCTGAAGACACGCCAATAAGCCAAATGTTCTTGTTTAGGATGCCTTTGTGCCCTGAACTTGCTAACAACACATCATTATTCTTAAGACTATTCAATCAGTCATCGTTAATACATTAGGAGACAAGCACTATGAAATTTAAATTGGCACTCGTTGCCGGACTTCTCTCAGGAATGGCTGTGACCGCCGTCCAAGCCCAGGCCGACAACTCCATCAACGTCGGTATCGTGACGTTCCTTTCTGGCCCAGCCGCATCACCCTTTGGTGTACCCGCGCGCAATGCAGCAGAGCTACTCATCAGTGAATTCAACGCAGGCACTGCACCCGCCCCCTATAACAATAAAGGGTTTGGCGGCTCGCCCCTCAAAATGACGTTAATCGACGAGGCTGGCAACAGCACGGCTGTGGTGACGGAGTTTCGAAATCTAGTGCAGCGCGACAAAGTTGACCTGATCGTCGGTTACATCTCCTCGGGCAACTGCCTGGCGATTACACCGGTCGCAGAAGAGCTCAAGACCGTCACGTTCTTATTTGACTGTGGCACGCCTCGCATTTTTGAAGATGGTAAGAAAGACTTCGTTTTTCGTGCAGTGAATCACGCTACAGCGGATAGCGTCGGAGCAGCGCGCTACCTAAAAGCCCAAAAGCCCACCATCAAGAATTTTGGCGGCATCAACCAAAACTATGCATGGGGCCAGGACTCCTGGAATGACTTTAGCGCAGCAATGAAGGTGCTCTACCCCAGTATTCAGATCACAACATCGCAAATGCCCAAGCTGTTTGCGGGACAGTACAGTGCCGAGATTTCAGCGCTGATGGCTAGCAAGTCCGAAGTCGTTCATACCAGCTTCTGGGGTGGTGACATGGAAGCCTTTATTCTGCAATCCTCCCCGCGCGGTCTTTATAAAAACAGCGATGTCGTACTGGTGGCCGGCGAGACTGCCATGTTCCGTTTGGCTGACCGCATTCCTGATGGCACCATCATTGGTGCGCGCGGCCCCTACGGCGTGCTGGCACCTGACACACCGTTGAACCGCTGGTTCCAGGAAAAGTTCACCGCACGTTACAACGTACCGCCAAACTACACGGCCTATCAAATGGCTAACTCGCTGCTCGCTGCGAAATTAGGCTACGAAAAGGCGATGGCAGCCAACGGTGGCAAAAAGCCAACCTCGGATCAGATCGCTGCAGCAACACGTGGCATCGAGTACGAGGGCTTTGGTGGCAAACACAAGTTCTCACTGGGCAATGGCCATCAGGCTGTTTCCGAAACCGCTTATGGTCGCGCCAAGAAAGTTGACGGCAAAATGACCTTGGTCGATGTCGTGAGATTTCCTGCAGAGCAAGTCATGCCACCAAATGGCGTCAAGAGCGCAGACTGGATTGCCGGCGGTATGAAGACCAAGTAAGTCTTGTAGGTCTTATGACTTTTTAACCCTCGAATGGGAAGAGGCGGTCCTCGAAAAAGGCCGCCTCTTGTTGCAAAATGATCGATCAAATTATGATGGTGCTGGTTGACGGCATCAACTACTCGGCTTGGCTTTTCTTAGCTGCGGTGGGTCTGACGCTGATCTATGGCGTCATGAAAATCGTTAACGTTGCTCACGGTAGTTTTTACGCACTCGGTGCTTATGTCGCCGCTAGCGTGATGGGCGCATGGGTCGCGTATGACCTGCCTCCGGCACTGTCGTATGTCGCATTATTCGTGTCCGCACTTGTCGCGGGCTTTATCGTCGGACCGCTCGTCGAACGACTGATTTTGCGCTACCAATATGAGAAAGATGAAGTGGTCATTCTTCTCATTACTTATGCGCTTTTCCTCGTCTTGGAAGACGTACTCAAACTGATATGGGGTGTGGATCCCTACTTCATTATTGAGCCCTATGCCTATCTGGGTAACTTTGAAATCGCCGGCATGAGCTACCCGAATTATTATTTATTGATGCTCGGACTCGCTATTGCGGTGGGGATCGTTCTGACTTTTGTGCTGAAAAAAACCAATTTTGGACGACTGCTTGTCAGTGTGATTCATGACCGCGAAATCAGTGCAGCGATGGGCATCGATGTCAGCAAGATCTTTGTCCTTACGTTTGGCGTAGGCTGCGCACTCGCAGGCATCGCAGGCGCCTTTACGGCACCAACCACCTCCGTTACACCAGGCATGGGCGTCGAGGTGATTGTGCTGTCCTTTGCTGTGGTGGTGACTGGAGGACTGGGTAGTTTGCCTGGCGTCGCATTAGCCGCCATCATCATGGGCATCGTCCGCGCCTTTTGTATTCACTACATCCCGCAGTTAGAACTATTCGTCATTTTCAGCGTCATGGCGTTGGTACTGGCATTTCGCCCCAGGGGCCTCTTTAGCCTGGCTGAGGCAAGAAAAATATGAGCTTTGACAAAACCATCCAGCGTTTCCTGCTGGTTCTGATTGTGTTGTTGGCCCTATCGCCATTTATTCCACAGTGGGCGCTTTTTATGCTCACGATTACCGGTGCAAACGGTTTAGTGGTGCTTGGATTAATGCTGTTTCTTCGTGCGGGATTGATCTCGTTCGGACAAGCATTATTTTTCTGTGCGGGTGCCTACACCACTGGCTTGCTCTCACTCACGCTCAACGTTCGAGAGATGAGCCTGCTTGTGCTCGCGAGCGGTCTAGTATCGGGGCTGCTTGCCTACTTGCTTGGCTTTCTAATGGCAAAATACCGAGGCATATTTTTCGGCCTCCTCTCTCTGGCTTTTTCAATGATCCTCTATGGTTTATTGGTAAAAACAGAAGCCTTAGGATCCACTGATGGGTTTAACGTGCCCGCTGTGACAATTTTCGGCTGGGTGCCAGGTAAAGAGTTGGTACGCGTCGCGGTGCTGGGCATGGCCTTCTTGGTGATTATCTTATCTGTCGCGTTTGTACAGTCTATTTTGAAAGGACCCCGCGGCATGCTTCTGACAGCCATCCGTGACAACGAAATTCGCGCTGAGTACATGGGCGCTTCGGCACGCCGAACAGTTCATCTCTTTTATGTGATTGCCGGTGTACTCGCCGGCTTTGGAGGCTCGGTCGCTGCAGTCGCGGTCGGACATATTGATCCGGCGATGGCTTTCTGGACAACCTCGGGCGAGTTCATCTTCATCACCATTCTTGGCGGTGTCGGCAGCGTAGTCGCACCCTTTTTGGGTGCCATGGTGTTTGGCATTATCCACACCGTAGCCTTTTCCTATTCTCCAAACACGTGGCAAATGGTCATTGGCCTGACACTAATTTTTGTGATCCTTGTGTTGCCCAATGGTCTCTGGTCGCTGCGAGACAAATTCCGGAAGAACAAACCATGAGCAAAGTCATTCTCCATGCAGATGGTCTGAACAAATCCTTCGGCGCTGTCACTGCGGCCGCGAACATTAACGTCAAGGTAGAAGAAGGCTCAGTGATCGGCCTGATTGGTACCAATGGTGCGGGTAAAACTACCTTTGTGAACATGATTACTGGGTATCTAAAACCTGATACCGGCAAAGTAATATTCGCTGGCCGAGACATCACACAGCTTGAACCACGCGAAATAACCAAACTAGGCGTGTGCCGATCATTTCAGATCCCCCAGCTCTATAACTCAATGACGGCGCTTGAGAACCTTGAAGTCAGTTACGGCATCATGAGCCTGATGGAGCATCACGGCAGCCTCTTTACCAAGATGCACGCCAAGATCCCTTCTTACGGCAAAGACATCCGTCAGTTGGCTGAAGAATCCTTGGAAAAATTTGGCTTGACGCAATACCGCGACAAATCAGCACGTGGATTGCCAGGTGGGATTCGCAAACTTCTAGACATCGCAATGGCAATGGCTGTTCGTCCTAAAATTCTTTTGCTAGATGAGCCAACGAGTGGCGTATCCGCCGAAGAAAAATTCGACATCATGGACATGGTGATGAAAGCAGTCCGCGATGGCAACACCACCGTGCTGTTCGTTGAGCACGACATGGATATCGTCAACAGACACGCTGAACGCGTGTTGGCATTCTATGCAGGCCAGATTATTGCCGACGAGTCTCCAGAGCTCGCCCTTCGCGATCCTCAGGTTATCAAATACATCATCGGCGAAACGCATGCCGCACGGCTGCAGGAGGCAAACTGACATGCTTAAAGTGAGCAATCTCTATGTCTCAATAGGTGCAGTGGATATCCTGAGAGATGTCTCTCTTGAAGTCGGTGCAAGCGCGATGGTGGGTCTCGTCGGGCGCAACGGTGCTGGCAAAACAACGCTGATGAAAAGCCTGATGGGACTTTTAAAACCAAAATCAGGTTCGATCGATTTTGAAGGTCATGATTTTGTGAAAACCCCGGTTAATCACCGCAACAAACTCGGCGTGGGCTATATGCCTGAGGACCGTAGACTCATTCCTGATTTGACGGTTGAAGAAAATATCCTTGTCCCCGCATGGGCCAATAAAAATATCGATGGACCCTCTCGACTCGAATATGTTTATGGCATCATTCCAGAGCTGCGAGAGTTTGCTCCACGCCGAGGACAACAACTCTCTGGGGGTCAACAAAAGCTGGTGGCCTTGGGACGCTCGTTGATGGCAGGTCAGAAATTGTTATTGCTCGATGAACCTTTTGAAGGCGTAGCACCTGCCCTGGCTCAACGTCTAGCGGACGTGATCAGCCAGTTAAAGTCTGAGGGCATGTCTGTCATTTTTTCTGAGTCCGACCTACAGTACTCCCGCCATTTAGTCGAAACCATCGTGTCGATTGATCGCGGTGCGGTCAGTGTTCAACATCTCTAACTATTGAGAGAACGCGCCATGACGTTGACGGCAGGCCCACTCAAAACAGCCCTGACCAGAGCAAGCCGCGACGTCATGGTCAGCTCGCAACTTGAGAAACTTGAGCTGTGGGTGCGTATCGTGTCCGGTGATGACGTGCTGTTTGAGCATGCACAGGGCACCTCCGAATCTCCACGCGTTGTTGTCCACGCATCATCCGTAACATGGCAAGAAGCGTTTAGCCTGTACCCAAAGCCTGGCTACCAGTCCGTCGGTGCGCTCTATCGTCTCTGTCCGGACTTTTCCATAGAGGCCCAACCCATCGATTTGATGCAAGCACTGCCGACCATCGAGTTGCTCCTTGAGTCGGCGCGTCAAATCGTTCATCAAACTCTAGCCCCTCTCATCCAGACTGATGATCTCAGTCAAATCCGGGGCGAATATCTTAAAACGCCGCAAGGATGGTTGTACGTTGAGTCCGCGGGCAATCCTAATCTCCCCGCCATATGCATGCTGCACACTGCAGGTGCCGACAGTCGACAGTGGCATGGTCTGATGAGCATGCCAGAGATGCTAGAAAATTGGCATATGGTGGCTTTTGACATGCCTGGCCATGGTCGCTCGGCACTTCCCGATCACACCGAAAATTGGCAGTGGCATTTGACCCAAGCGTTTTACAGTCAGACCGTCAACGACTTTATTCAACGCCG
>Ga0105051_10005940_pt1 | contig 13375 bp, 9 predicted proteins | sample FRY02_FD_78383 | JGI IMG/M metagenome (GOLD analysis project Ga0105051, IMG submission 78383) | Freshwater microbial communities from Lake Fryxell liftoff mats and glacier meltwater in Antarctica - FRY-02 (megahit assembly) | ecosystem: Environmental > Aquatic > Freshwater > Ice > Glacier... | reverse complement strand
ATTCGGCAAATCTATTGACCAGTAAGGGAACATACATGACTGATTGGGTCGGGCGGTACTGCCAAATATTCAAAACGACAGACCTCTTTCTACTCAATGCAGGCCTCTTTCCGTTTCCTCTCTCTGAAGTGATTTCAGATACTGGTATCTGCGAATATCTGAATAAAAATTCGAACCTGGAGGTTTCATCGAACTGATGAGGTTTCAGATTATTTTTCATAAGTTGACACATCACCGATATCTCCATGGCCATCTCGGCCAATCTGGGACTAGATATCGACCACAATTCTACAAAATCGGTTTGCGACCAACCCCTCTTCCACCCTTTCGTCCCGCCCAAGACTGATTGATAACCACTAACCACTAACTCCGCCAATCTCACTCTTCACTTGACCTGTATAGCATAGTACCCCCAACAGGTGACTCAGTGACAAACAATGCAGACAATACTGCATTCAAAAAAAAAATTCACACGTCAAATCTTAAAATTAGTGGGAAATCAGGTCATTCATTGAAAACACTTAAATCCTCAATCAAAAACAATTGGACTGGATTTTGCGTGTCCAAACCCCTCAGAACCCCAATGTATTCATCTACACGTGTCAACGGACGTATCCGAGAAAATTGGAGTATTTACGTGTCAGTATGTGTATATGTTATATAAATGTGTGTGCGAGAATGTGTTTGGTAAGTGAGTTTAAACGAGTGATCAGGTAGATCTGCATATATACATGAATATTTGAGCCAGATCTACATCAATATATAATTATGGTGTGAGTGAGTGAGAAGTTATTTTATGATATGATGATTGTATGCATACCCACATGTTTACACTGAAATACATGTGTGAGTATGAATAAACATATAACCAAGTTGTCTGTGTCTGTTTTTTAGGGTAGTTGCTACACCATGTTGTAAGTCGTTTGTCACTACACAGAGTCCAAGAGTCCTTCGTGAGATCTTTTATCCTAACCCTAAATCAATCAATCCAAACCCCCCCAGACATAATGTCCCTTATCTGATGTCTTCAGTTTTCACCCATCTGTCGATGAAGGGACCTTTTTTACAGTCCCACACAAGCGCCTACAGTGGAAGATTTCGAACGCAGTCCGCACACTTTCCTGTCGGTCAAGAAGGCTAAAACCAAGCATGAGACAACACTGTGCACAGTAAACAGTGAAGATCCCTGGTGAAAAGTTTCGGTACGTCGGAGCGTTTTTGACACAAAGGACGTCTTGAGTGTTTCGAATCTTGGATGTTTTGAGACGTCCATTTTTCAGCTCATCAAACCCATATCTCCGCACATGGTCGGTAATCGGATGATTAGGAAAGTACTCACCACTCTGCGGAAAAAAAAAATGAGACTAGTCAAGGATGGGTGGCAATATATAACATGGCACAGGTCCAACAACAATATCCAGTGCTGCACGTTGGCGCAGACTTATCCTTCACAAGTCACCAAAAAAAATACATTGTTCTAATAGAGGTCACAGTACAGCACACAGCACTTTTTTAGCTCCAGTAGCCAATCATACCCATATGAATTCCTCGAACTCGTCTGGTTCTTCATTATCACGCCAACTCGGACAAGGCTCTGATTGAAGCGCTTCCTCTCCATCACAATCCTCCATCGCAACCCATACTCTTTTTGATACTTGCAACATCCGTTCCATCAGTGCAATAGTTGAGTCACTCAAATAAGTTAATCCATCAACCTTGTGCCTGTACCAACGAAAATAAGATACATCGCAAGGTTAGTGTAAAGCATAATGTACAAGATGGTGTCCAAAAATGATATTGCAGTGATAATTTTGCACCCAGTGAGCAAGTACCATGAAGCATAAACAAATCAAATCAAGACCAGAAATTCGACACCGACGTCAGATTTTGAAGTACTGGACATTGTTGCGAAATGAAACTGAAATCAGATTCGATCAATGGACGACCAAGGCCAGTAGAGTTCAAAAGACTTTCATGCTCCTCAAGGAATGTGGTAATGAAGATGTGTGCTGAAGGAGGCAGGGCAGCAACTTCTGGAGTTCGTGACGACCAGTGCCTCAAAACCTTGAAATATTCTTTCTGGTTCGTAGGAAGAATTCCTTGTGGCAGGGCAAGAGAGAGACTCCCGTCATCCTGTGATCACAACAAAATTAGAAATTATAAAACAGAACAATTCCACAAGATTGTCCATCTTCTGCATACAAGCAGCTCTGTGAATACAAGTAAATTTGGACAAACAGAATGAAAAATTGTAGAGATTTCAATTTAGAATACCGCACATTACCTCTCCAACAACAACAAATTCCGAAAGAAAAGATCCCTCGTCCTCTAACCATTCTTTGAAAGCCTTGACAAGTACCTCATTTTTTTTGATGGTGGGTGTTTTCAAAAGTTCACGTAGGCCATTGCGTGCTTTCGCATCTGAAATGATGAGTCTCTCGTTGCAGGAAATCAGATTTTTCACCCTGCGTAGCGAGTCTCTTGGAGTCACACTGTGTGGTCTGTTGCCAGTCCTCACGTGTTTGGCACTTAAATTTACCATTACACCATCGCACACCAGTGTTTGCACATTAGACTTGTCAACAACTAGCTTCGCTGTCCCACTAGCACGTCCACCCAGGTCAATGATCTGGTTCATCGCAAGCTGAACTTGGTTGATCAAATACGCAATATGCCGAAACAAAACTAAAAACCTTGGCTGATTCAAAAACGCTGCCACTCTCTTCATATACTTGTGCAGTCTATTTTTCACTTCATTCGTGGAACTGTTGCGGAAATGTGTTAAAGGATCACTCTTGTGCGCCAAAAATGGAGAACAGTTTGTATGTCCCTTGTGATGAAACGTGTCGACAAAGAATGAGTATCTTTCTATCATTCCAGGCTCTCGCGTCAAACAGTACATCAGAAGATTACCTGTCAAATTGTAAACTGTCAAATTGAAGGCACATTGAAACATTTATGTTGGAAAAAGCATAAACCGAATACAAGAGAAAGTCGGGATGCCACAAACAACTGAGAGTATACAAAATCAGATACGGACATGTCAGTACATTGTGATGGTGCTGGTCAAGCACGTTGCAAAATCGAATATCATACATGCGTTGTCATAGATTATGCGTGTCGGTCCTGCGTGTTGACCTCGAACCTTGCCACATGCACATTGAAAGCCCTTGGCATAATCGATTTTCTGTCCAAGGAAAGAAGTCAGAACCCAAATAATACATGAAGTGCACAATAGGAGATTTTGGTGTGTATATGATTCCATCTTACTGACCTGCAAAGTTATTGCATCCAACACGCTGTCGCGAAAATTGACCAGAACCCTTGGATCGCCCTGTCTTCTTTCAATCTTAGCAAGATCCCCCCGAAGCTTGTTGTACAACAATAAATCTTGGTGCAAAGCAGGTGAGTTTGCAACACCTTTCATACTCTGCACATAATGCTGCAACGCAGTACGAATATATGCATGGAAAGTGGTGCTGCTGACTAAAAGTTGAGTAATGAAAACCCTGATGAATTCATACGTAAAAAACATATGTCCCGCAGCATGAATAAGATTGTCTTCAGCGCCATCATAATTCTCAATGGGTCCGTGCACAGGCATTTCATATACACACCCCACGTGAAACACCATGTAACGTTTTGATGGTGTGCTCGGTTCAGGGATGTTATGGAGATTTAAATTCATTCCTTCCATTGCTAATGATAGTGCTTTGTATGATTCAGATGTTCTTTGATCTGATGGAATCTGATCCACAGCAATCTTTAAATTGCTCAAACATTCAAGAGCGTGAGCGCTAGCTTCAGACTTGCTGGTCGGGGTTTGCAGAGCAGCGGCGGCAGGAACGGCAGGAACGGCAGATCCCAAAGTACGAATTGTTTGACCATCTTGCAAGTAGTACCAACGAGAAGTACTGCGCAAAAACTCAGGATCGTAATCGCCTTGTGCATCCTGAATCTTTGCATTTGCGTGACCACGAATTTCATCGAACGTTTGACCTGGATTGAGATCATCTGGGCTGGTGTGGCTGGTTTGCCCTGTGCATTCTTGAGAATTATGCCTTTCTTCATAAAGCAATTCGTGTGCGTCCCTGTCATACATAACCCAATCTACCTCCTTATCTGCAGAGGTATGATGGTAGGATGCCTGGAACTTGAGATTGGCACTCGTCCGAGCCAGCCCCCCCCGCCGCCCAAAACACCCACCATGCTCGTCATTACCATCATTTCGCCCCCTCTTCCCCTTTGCACCTTTCATGCTCTGGTCCGCAGTTGGCACTTTCCGGTCTGCTACAGGACTACGTGCCAATCCGCAATCATGTTTTGCGATTGCACTGTCAATTGAAGAACTGGAAGAATAATCAGCTTCAAAACAAGAACTGCAACTTTCTTCATCAGAGACATCAGTGCTGAACAAGCAATCTGATACGTCTGTCGATTGTGAAACAGCTGTCAATTTTGTTTTCAGTTTCTTCTTGTCCAACATGCTTTCTAGTTCAAACTCGTGCACGCATGGATTTTGATTTGGAATTGTTGCCCGTGAATGACCATACAAAATCAAGCCTTTACCATCCTTCGCAACGTGTCGTTTCAAGATCTTTTGAAACTCATGGCTTTGGGGACGAGTATTAGATCGTTTGAATCCGCCAACACTTCGAACGTGTTGAGCATGATGGCAACCAGAGCTGTCGCAGGTGATGCAATGACAATAGCTAATATTCCCTGGATGACGTCCTGTCAACACCAGACCGAAAACGTCTGTCCCTGGAAATCCATACTGTAGAAGACAATATCTATCACGAGATGAGAGGTGTCTTTCAAGACCAAATTGGAAAATTGTTGCATCGGAGGTCACTGCATCCGGTTTCCACACGTATTCATCAGAGTTGCCCTTCCTAAATTTCTGAGTATTCCTGGCTATCAAACAATCGAGACCACTTGTATACTCCTGCGTAGCATCTGTTGGCAAACATTCCATGCCGGGGACGTTACGGTAAGCACGTTGAAAATATAAACGAATTGTCCGTATATGAACACAATCTGATGGCTTCTGTACTTGGTTTATACCTGCAGTTCCTTGCATGTTTGCCTGTGCGAGTAGTGAAGCTTCGTGGCAAAAATCACACACAGAGATTCCATTCTGATTCCCAACGTCAAAAAATGTGACCATGATTGGAGTTCGACGATCAGTACGTTGGCATTCCATGTCTTTTCCATCAGGGCTGAATGTTGCAGCCATATTTGCAAACATGAGCCAAACGCTTTTAACACAAGCACCATGACCTGGCCAGTCATGACCTGACAGTACATGCGGCCTCGGCTTGCCGAAGACATCTTTTTGCAGCCGCAATAAAGCAACCTCGTCAGAGTACGCGTCCGACTCTTGATAAGTTTTTACAGATGGGTTCGACAAGTCCTCAGAATAGTTGCTGTGGTCACTTTCATCACCACCATCATATGAATTTTCACAGCTACCATCCAGCTCTGACTCTCCTGCCGAAGGAGCAGACGCAGATAACACTGGTAAATGCAGGATTGTTGCGCTAGAACGACTTGGAACAGGTTGTGTGTGATCCATGGGATTCATAGTGGTAGAACGATTGGAAGATAATTGTGCCAAGGATCCTTTGATTAGTTGAAGGTGACTCAAGAAAAAATTAGATGGAAGTGTTTTGCCTTCAGTTTCAGGAACAAGACGTATGTGGGCTGAATTTGAAAGTGAATAGGCCTTCACATGATATCTTTTGAAAGGACTAGTCGGGACTAATCGAAGGAACTGACTTTGTATAGCAATTACACAAGGCAACTGCGTGGACCGAAATTGAGTAAAGGCAGTATCCCAGAGAAATAAGCACATTGAAGATCTACTGTCAAAAACTTTGCATATCAAGAATTGAGAACCATTTTTTGAAGTGCGTTCTTTGGACCATGTCATAAAGGCCATAGTAAGATGATTCCCGACGAATGGGGCTGAAACACGTTGTGCCAGTTCCGAAATTTCCATCGAAATGAAATTCAGACCGATTGAAATCGAGGGCATGTACTGTGCGAATAAATCATTAGGTTCCATGTCATCCTCGGGATTGTTTAGATATAACACAATGTCAGCCCGACTGTATTCATCTGATGAGATAACTTCAGCTTCAATGTCCTTCAATCCAGCCTTCTGTTGAATACCTCTTGGACATACTGGTTTGTAGTAACAAATTGTGTCCTTTACAATGCTGTCAGAGACAGTGACAGAAATAAATGAACTTGATGAAAGCTCCAGTGCTGAGAAACTTTGCGATTCAGCACTGTCCAATTCGATTTTTCCGGAATGGTTCCCTTGCATTTTTTTGCTCAAACAATCTTGCAGTTCAGGACACTTTATTTCAATTCCTTTGCCAGCTGCTTGCATATGATGAATTGTTTGCACGGACACTTTTCGCCACGTGCGGCCAGAGGGTACTTTCCGATCAATATTTAAGTAGTTGAAAATCTTCTGTAGTGTACTTTTGCAAACACCCTATACCAACCAGACATTCAAGTCAGTCATTCATGAGATGAAATATACTGTAAATTCAAATACACAGATCACACAAATTTATATAAAGAATCGGTTACTAGCTTCTCAGCAACTTCTCGGTCCGTGCAAATGCTGCCTTCTGGCCCGTTTCGCGCAGTTTCGACTTGTTCAACAGTCACATGTGAGCAAATATCTTTCAACACCCCCTGGCTCCAATGAGCCGTACTACGCTTGATCCTTTGTTGGAAGTCTAGTGATGACATCCCCTGTATAAGAGTAGGTCAAACAACGACTAAAACAAAATGTTGCACACAAAAATGTGCTAGATTAAAAGATGAGCTGATACTGGTACTAGTCTCACACAGTGAAAGACTTTAAGAATATCTTACCATTTGTTCTGCAGCTTGTCGCGGAGTATGCCCATTGCTTAAGAGTTCAAGAATCTTGGATTGATCTTGTGCATTAAATTTTTGTGATTCCATTTTGCAAAACGCAGCGTCCAATTGAACTACCAGGTTCTCCTGCCTAGTGCGTAGTTTAAAAAAAGAGGAAACATAGATGAAACTATGCGAGATTTTTTGATGGTACGAGATTTTTCGATGGATGTTCTTCAGAACATCAAGCTTGAACCAAATCCTGGCATGATTTGACATTGGCCGCAGAAAGGGCGAAAGCCCATCCCCACACCCAACTTGTCAACAAACTGAAAAAGTACGCTGAAATTCCTTGGCAGACATCTACTGTATCCCCATATTGATTCTGCCTTCCCAAACCAATCAGCTCAATCTTACCCTCAAACGCACTTTTCAACCCCGTAGTGACTACAGTCCAGGCCGAAGCGTGTTGTTGAAATGGGATGACCAATTTAAATGACCCCTTTCATTCTTGACATGGCCTTCTGTCCTGATTCCTTCCCTCCTTGGTGCCCTGCTGCGAGGTTGTGTGTTGGTTAAATATACATATAAGCATCAGTGACAGATGAAACGCCAGTTTCAATGGGCCACGAAGCTTCCACGTGTACAGGAGCAAAGGGAATCTGAAATGCGGGGAACAATAGGGTCTGGCTGCGGCTGATCTGAGAGCAAAACTGAGCACATTAGAGCTACTTTTAATATCAAATTCAACACTCCAGCAGGTGCTTCTGTGCACTCTCTGCCAGCAGCTCAAAGCACCGACAATCAGGACAGCCAATAATGATTTGGAGCCTCTCCACAACATTGGCCACCACCGCCGTCTGCACCCAACTACAATATGCGAAGAAAAAAGGTGCGAATGACGAACGCGAAAGGTGCCTGCGGCGCACTTTCGCAGACAGCGAGGGGAGCGACAAAGCTTTGGCAGCATCACGTGGACCGCATTGCGAGGCGAATCAACCTGAAGAATTCGCAATAAAACACACGATGATTGGCTTAGGGTTGAAGGGATCAATTGACCTCGTGTATATTGGTTATGGGCGGATCAGCAGCCGCGAGCCTTCATGACAACCCCTTGATGTCGATCCTCGCGCGTTGTGCGTTCCTGGTCCTGCAAAAAATAAGATTTAGTCCAAAGTTAACTTAAAACTAGACAGAACCAAGAAAATAATGTAGACTGATCTAAACCTGTTTTGTTTGCAAAAGGGAGAAGACGCGAAGACGCTACACAAAGAAACGAGTGCAATGGACAGTGATGATGATGATGGTTGTATCTTTGGCACAAGGGGAGCTGCATATTCAACATCCTCATCCACAAGCTTCCACTCAAAACTGGTCCCACTCGCCAATTCATTCAACGCACTCTCCAGGAACGAAGCCAACCCGCACTCAAACACACTGGCGGTGACAAACATGTCCCATACACAAGGGAGCTGATGAACACATGTTGTGAACTGTTGTGTGTCTTAATGTAATACAATACCGTTTGGTTTTACGGGTGTGTATGTCTATGCCTTATCGGTTTGGTGTTCGTGGTTTGGCGTAGTTCTGAAGGGTGCTGTGTGTTGTGTGCGTGAATGGTCAAGTGTATGCAGCTTCAGAACATTACAATATTTCACATGCACAGGCAATGAGCAGCAGCGGTGCAGAAACGGAAGAAAGTCGAAATACGCAAATTGAAAAGGAATCGGAAGAATACGACTTGGAAATCGCAAGAAGTGTTCATTTACAGGAAGCACGGATAGCAACGGTCAAAGAAAGGGGTAATTCAGAGATGTTTATTATTGTCCACATCCATTTCAATTAATTTATTGTTGTTATTCTTGCCTTGTGTAGCTTTTCCGGGTACGTGACCATTTCGTTGAGTACCACATGTTTATTTGTTTCTCTTTGTATTTTTAAAATTCACTCTCTTTCTCGATCCATTTGAAACCTCGTGGTAAGTCGCAACGACACATGCACGAAAAAGACAGATAGGGTTTCAAAAGTATGTACAATTTTTGATATTCGGTAAAAGACACATAATGTACACTGAATGACAGTGCAGTTGCTTACAAACATCGTGGTCCACTCTTGATAAGGGGGGGTGTTGCACCACACACCACACACTTGCCACATGTTTATTTGTTTTTCTTTTTAGTTGTTCCAATCACTCTGTTTATCGATCCCATTCAATCCTCGTGGAAAGTTGCTAAGACACATACATAAAAAAATCATCTCGGGTTTTCAAAAATAGGTGCTACTTTTCCTATTCGGTAAAGGAGACATAATGTGTATAGATGAAAGTGCAGTTGCTTTCAAACATCATGGACAACTCTTGTTACGGGTATTGATGTACCCGCACCACCCTCCCCACGAGTGTGCAGGTGATAAACTACGACAAAAATTTGACGGACAAGAGAGATTCATCCTTGAAAACTCGAATCACTTTCGCGGCATGCGGCTCGTGCCAAAATCTCCTCAGGAACTAATTGAAGATTGGCAGAACATTCGGAACGACGTCAGGTGATTTGGAATGTTTTATGTTTTGAAAAATAGGACTGAGGTGATGTGATATATATCTTGGATTTGAAAACTGGTCTGAAATATGGTTTATTACTGTGACTCTTTATTGCTGTGCCTTGTTTTGATCCTCTTATTTGTGTGGCGGAAGGTCACAAATACAACTGAAAACAGTGAATGCGACATCTATGCCCAACTGGAGCTTAAATCTACCTCAAGCCCACCGGTAGTAGCTTACCATCCAATAACGGGAGAAACGATTGATTCTCGATGTGTCCTGGTATCATTTGACAAAGCATGTAAAAGTGGCCAAGTCTTCGGCGTATCCCAGCCAAAAGGCTATCTGCATGGTGACGTTGTGGATTGGTGGATGGGTTGGTGGTCAATTCTATCACATGGCTCATGGGAGTTCAAGGTTTGCACTGCTTTGTTTTCTCTGATTCCCCGATGCACTAACATGACCCCCATCATGACCCACCATTTTGTTTGATTCTCTCATGCAACAAAATGTCCAACAAGTTTTGTCACCTTCCCATTTCAACGTTTGTACACGTACGAGTCGTAAAGTACGAATTGAAGCAAATGAATTGTTCAAATGATCATGCAGGGTTCGAGTCATCCGACCTGTCCCAGCGGATTCTACCACAACATCTTTGTCAACACCCATTGGTTTGAAACAACGTTGGATCGAGTACCAAAACTGGATGTAAAATGGATTGACAAGTGTTATCGAGTCTGCACCCAAGACATATTTGACTCAGAGAAGATGTTCATTCCCATCAACGTTTGTACCTTCACAATTTAGATTTCAGATTCCATTAAATTGCACATTTTTAAAGTAGTTACAGAATTGAATCGTGGAAGTTCTGTAATTGTGAAACAATCATTTCTACGAAAGTTGAGTAATGTAGCAAAATTTGAATATAGGTGAACGCTGATTTCGGATTGGGACCTAGAAAGGTGACATGAACTTTTCGAAGTCCTATCCAATGAAATCAGCGGTCACATATATTTCAATTCTCACATATTACTCAATTTTCATACGAACGAATGTTTCACAATTGCAGAGCTTCCACGATCAAATTGCGTATTGTCAAAATCTTATTGCTCTGTATGAATTGATCTCTCGATTACCCTTTGCTTTGAGTTTGTTAGGCTTTTTGCATTGTACTGATCACACATAAATAATGTCCTGAATTTTTCTCTCTTGCTTTATGTGCAGGAGAATAATGACCACTGGCTGTTGGGCTGCATTGATTTCAGGACAGGAAATATTCAAATTTTTGACTCCTTGGTTGGGACTTTTACAATCAATCAGCACCAGGCCAAAGTGAAGCTACTCCTGAAGTATGTGGAAAGTATGCACAAGATGATTCATGGTGGTGACCTACCAAGCAAGTGGTATGATAGGAGGTATTTTTTGGTGCCAATGTTGTGTTGAGACGTGTAGTGTGAGGACATTTCCCACGCTTAATTTGATTCTGACATGACCGTGTCTCTAATGTACGACGGATCCAATCGGTCTCAGTGCCATTGAGCAGGAGTACCCAAAACAGCAAAATGGAATTGATTGCGGATTGTTCGTGATTCTCTATGCAGCATGGTAAATTTTTCTCAAGCATGATTTAACATGCATGAAACATTCTGCAGTACTATGTGTTTTCAAAATTCTTTTCTTTTCGACACACTGCGACTCCAGGCAGTTTGCCTGCAACTAAACGAATTCTCGTCTCTTTTCAATAGTCTGGCGACGAAACATGAAGTGCTTTGGAAATCGGATCTTGCCTCTTTCCGACTCTGGATGTGTGAGGTAAGTGAAATGTAGTTTGTCAGGGTTTTTCCTACCATGTCCATCCATGACTTTTGTTTACTGAAATATTATCAATACATATTGATATATCAGATGCCTGCTACTCTGCAACAATTTCTGACTGTACTGAACAACAAATTTTTACCACGTTGATTGCATAGAGCAATAAATTTCTATTTTCGCTGTGTATTCAATTTTCCAGGAGATGGTCCTGGATGGTGAACGGTTGGACAAGTATCGACCTTCCTTACCTTCTGAAGAGACATCCGCATTCTCGATGCTTCCGACATGATTGGCGGGTCTTGCTCTTGAATAGACATCCGCATCCTTGATGCGTAAGACACGTTTGGAGGGTTTAATTGGGCTTCATTAGAAATTATTGTGGATCTGTGTTGTGATGGGGGAAGTGTGTTTGTGTGAGTGCGTCACCGACATGGTTCATGAAAGAATTCCCTCCTCAGTAGCCCTAGAAGCCAGAAAGTCACAATGCAAGAAACAGAAAGGGACAAAGAGAGACAAACCAAAAGAAAGAGCCTCAACTTGAACAAGAAGGCAAGGGGGGGAAACGATTTATATGACGTTGAGGTAGTACAAAATACTACTTCACCAATATTTTTAATTCAGTCTCAGTTTTCGAACGACTTTGATATACTGAGGCCGTATGACAATCACACGGAAGTATTCTGATCTGTTTTATGAAATATGCATTTATATACACATACATATATATATGTATGCATGTATATGCATACAAGTGTATGTAAATATATGTACTGTATATTTATCCACATATATTTATATGTAAATTTATATAAACATATATATATATATATATACACATACATATATATATGTATATATATACTAGTATGTATATCACATCTATTTTAATGTATATATATAGATACTATATGTATGTAACTGCCAGTATATATACGTGTCAGTGTATGTATGTATATATATAGATACATATGTATATGTACATATCATTCACAACCAGCTCTTCGCCCAAAGTTTAACACTTAACATGCACCACTTGCTTACCAGAGGTAGCAGATTGACACAGAAGTGCTTCTTATGAGGAGGAGAAAGCATGTGTGTTCCATGACTCGATTACAATCTTGTGGCGTAATTCCAAGATCACTTTGAACCGTGACATGAATAAAACACAATCTTTTCCGTGAGTGCCGCCGAGAATTTTCAAACCTCTTTTGTTCGAATAAATGAATTAAGACGCCGGGCACAGCGAAAGTAGCAAGGGTCCTGGATCAGAGTCCTCTTTGTCCAAGTGCTTTGTGCGTGTATCTGTCTTTGTACGTCTGCAGCGTGGGGTATTTGCTGTGTGTGAATGTGTGTGAAAAAAGTGTGTCCCTTTCATAATAAATCTGCAACAAATCTCACCCGCCGTTCACGACCCGCTGCTGCTGTGAGTATCATGAAATCTTAGTAACGACTGAGCCCTACCAACCTCACTCTCCTACTAACAATTGTACTCCCTACCCCTGATTCCCTGTGCCACCACCTGGCTAGCTGTGCATTGTGAGAGAGAATGTTCTGATAGGTATTATTCATCATGTAATGGAGAGTAGAGTTTTTTTTCGAAAACTGAAAGTGGGAATCCCAAGGACACGGGGGTTGCTGTGTTCACCATGGTAACCCCTGAGAATCTTGTCCGCTATAACATCCATCGGTCAGCTCCACCCGTGTCCGCCCTCACCCATTCCACGGGCTCTAAGAACAGGTTCTAGGCACCAGTCCACATGCTCAAACATAGAAAAACGTACGGACAGGCTCAAGTCTGTAGTAAGAGTCATCAGGGGAGTAGTGTAGACCGTCCATGTCAGCCGTCTTTTCATTGAACCAAGTTTTGGCATGAACGGATTCCGATACCTAAGAGTATTCGACTATCTCAGTTTCTTAGTGCGCTGCTGAGCCGGCAAGGGTGAGTGAAGTTTGTCCTTAACGGCCTGAGGTGGGAAAAAATCAACACACCTCTCACTCCCAGACGTCCACTGCCTTGCGACTCAGCACCCTCAGGTGTAACCAACACAGCAGTAACCAGAGGCGAAAATGAAAACCACTCTAGAGGAGGGAGGGGACCAGTATATAAATATATATATATATATATACATATATATGAAT
>Ga0105051_10005939_pt1 | contig 13376 bp, 11 predicted proteins | sample FRY02_FD_78383 | JGI IMG/M metagenome (GOLD analysis project Ga0105051, IMG submission 78383) | Freshwater microbial communities from Lake Fryxell liftoff mats and glacier meltwater in Antarctica - FRY-02 (megahit assembly) | ecosystem: Environmental > Aquatic > Freshwater > Ice > Glacier... | reverse complement strand
CGCCTCGCTGCGCTCGACGCTCAACGCTCCTGATTGAAAAAGAAGAAGTTATTTGAAAAGCCAGAAACACTTAGAAATTAAAAACGCCGCCAAATAACAGCGGAAACTAACCGTTGTTCACAGGTTGTTTATATTGGTGAAAATAATACTGTTTTAACTGGACGTTCACTTGATTGGGGCGGAGATTTACAAAGTAACTTTTGGCTGCTTCCTCGTGGAATGAGGCGTGATGGCGCTACCGGAGCAGGTTCTCTCGAGTGGACATCTAAATATGGAAGTCTTATCGTTGCCGGATATGACGCTGGTCCATCAGAAGGTATGAATGAAAAAGGCTTGGTTACCAATGCGCTGTATTTAGCAGAATCAGATTTCGGTGCAGCTAATGGTAAACCTCAAATCTCAATTTCAGTTTGGCTTCAATATGTCATGGATAACTACGCTACGGTAGCTGAAGCCGTGACAGCTTTGCAAGCCGAGCCTTTCAGAATCATTGCCCCAGTATTACCAAATGGTCGACCAGCAACGATGCACATGACGCTCTCAGATCCTTCAGGTGACGCAGCTGTTTTGGAGTATATCAATGGAGTTTTGGTCATTCACCATGGCAAACAATATCCAGTTGTAACTAATTCCCCTACATTTGATCAGCAACTGGCAATCAATGCATACTGGGAGCAAATTGGCGGTAATGTGTTCTTGCCAGGGACGATCAGCCCTGCAGATCGTTTTGCCCGTGCATCTTATCTTATTGGAATTATTCCAACTTCTACGGATAAAAACTATATTGCTGCAGTCCCTGAGCAAAGCTTTCAATATCAGGCAGTAGCTTCCGTAATGGGTGTTGTTCGTAGCGTTGGCGTTCCTTTAGGTATCACGACACCTGGCAAGCCCAATGTTTCCTCAAGTATTTGGCGTACAGTGTTCGATCATAAGAATTTAATTTATTACTTTGATTCGGCCACCAACCTAAATACATTCTGGGTCGAATTTAAGGATCTTGACTTCTCTCAGGACGCACCAGTTAAAAAACTGACTATGACAGGTGGAAAATATTACGCCGGTAATGCAGCTAGTCAATTTTTAGCGACTCCAATGTTTGAGTTTTTACAGGTTCCCGCATAAATATGTATGTTGGTGAGTGTTTGGCTGCCTTGAGTTATTGATGCCTTGTCGTAAATTAAGTTAACCTAACTAACCATCTTAAAACTACTTTGGTGAACAAATGATTTCTACTGCTGTTGCTAGTTTTATAGCCGTATTTGCAGCACTCTTCCCCGTAATTAATCCCTTGGGGGGAGGACCAATATTTTTAAATATGGTGCAAGGATGCTCTGAGCCAGTTAGAAAAAAATTAGCGCTAAGTGTCGGTGTGAATGCTTTTTTTATGCTTTTTGGGGCGATGTTAATTGGTCCTCAATTGCTGCTATTTTTTGGAATTTCTCTCCCAGCGCTGAAGCTAGCAGGGGGGCTTGTTGTTGTTGCTATGGGCTGGAATCTTCTCAATCAAAGCAGTTCTTCGGATAGTCAAGGTGGCTCTTCTAATGGTATTACTGATGCTACAGCAGGTGCTAGTGGGTTTTATCCACTAACAATGCCTTTAACTGTGGGTCCAGGCTCGATTGCTACTGCTATTTCACTTGTTGCTGGATCTAAAACCTCTAAGGGGTTTGATTATGCATTGGAAATCCCATCAATCATTGGCGGTTTCTTGGGGCTAGTCGCACTTTCATTATCAATCTATTTTATTTATAAGGAATCTTCAGGCATACAGCGTATTTTTGGTGTGAACGGAACAAATGTTCTGATGCGTCTTTTCGCATTTATCCTTCTAGCAATTGGAGTTCAAATATTTTTGGGTGGCTTGGATGGATTTATCTCCGAGGTATACAAAGAACTTCCAGCACGCTAAGTCTATTCATTCAAAGTGTGTGGGCAGTTAGTCTATTTTATTTAACTCATTAAAATTTTATATTTTTTTTAAGCCATTGGTCGTAAGTTCGAATCTTACCCCCCCCGACCCACCAGCTTAACTAAGCCTCGCTTCTGTGGGGCTTTTTTATTTTCTGCAAGCACAGCGCAATGACTCTTTTATATTGGAACCACTTTCGTTCAAGAGTAAGTGGCATTCCCCCCAAAACTACTCTTTTAATTGTCTAGTGACGCCCCATTTTTCATTACTGTAAAACAGAAAGGTATCTGATTTGGCAACACATTTTATTATTAAACTTTCATTTTTTTAATGCTACTGTCACTCGGCCAAGATAGTTGTCGTCAACACGCCGGCCAAGGTAATTGACGTCAAGCACTGAACATAGGTGGTGGGACATTATATTTAAAAAAATGATTAATTTTTAAAATTATCAACTGATAAATTTAGGGCAAATTAAATTGTGACGTTAATTTTATGTGTATTTTTTGTTGATTTTGTAACAAAAAATTTATTTATTTATTTTTGCCGCAGTAATAATAATTTCGACGAGTAAATGAGGTGCTGCAAGCTTGACCTCGCCCGTTGCGCGTGTGGGTAAGGCATCTTTAGGTAACCACTCAACCCAAACATTATTCATCGCCTCATAGTCGGTAGCAATATCTTTGAGCCAAATTTGCGCAGTCAAGAGATGATGCTTGTCGCTTCCAGTCGCCTCAAGCAGACCATCAATCTGGTCTAAGACGTCGCGTGTTTGTTCAACAATGCCTTTTGCGCTTGACGTGATGCCTGCCGTGTAAACCGTATCACCATGAATGACCGCACGGCTCAAGCGTCCACGCCAGGGTTCTAGACGCGTAATTATAGGGCTGGTTTTAACCTCGCCGTCTGTTATGCCCTGGGTGCCTGTGTTGATTGCCGTTTGCGCCACAACAGGCCCGGCGAGTGACATGGCAAAACCAACGGTGAGTACCTTCATCAACAAATTCGGGTGACTCAAGGCCGAAAATGGTAATAACTGATCAAATGCTGGCTTAGGTTTGTTCAAAATTACACTCGTTTGGTTTACGTGAGAAAATTTTAATGCTTAGGCCGGATTACCTAGCAGATGATTATCATAGGACGTTGCATGATTCGTATTACTGAAATTAGCTTGCCGGTTCACAACCTCTCTGTTGTGCGTAATAAAATTAGCGTGATGCAAATGCAAGGATCTAGCTATATTCATGGGCTTGAAGGACTAAAGATTTTTCCCTCTGTAGGTCTTGAGGTTAAACGCCGTGACACAAAGGTACGAGTTTTAAAAGCGCGCTAAGCCCCCATTTGACAGACAAATTCTAAAAAGCCATAATAGCGGGCTTGGGGTCGGTAGCTCAGTTGGTAGAGCAGCGGACTTTTAATCCGTTGGTCCCGGGTTCGAGTCCCGGCCGACCCACCAAACGCATCAATGACTTAGCCCAGCTCAAAAGGTTGGGCTTTGTTGTTTCTGGGGCGCTGGTGCCACGCCATTGCACAGGGCTCTACCCAATTAACGGGGGATGGGCATTCATCACACTCTGTTGATTACACCATTCCAACCGAACAGGGCCAAGACCCTCATGCGGTAATTCTCAAAGCGCCTAAATCGGAAAGCACGACACGAGATCATTTCCATCTTTGTGTGGAAACCCTCGGTGATGTCGTTGGGTTTTGAGAACCGCCATATGCCAAAAATTGGCTCAAGCCATGATGTTAGCGCAGCAGCCAGGTCAGTAGAATCAGTTGTTAATCCACTGCCTTAAAAGGCGCTTGAAAGCTCAGTTTTCTTAAATACGGACACTGATAACATCTGTAATAAAGTGTATGACAAGGCATCAATTTGAGGTTCCATTTTGACGATGGCAATCAGTACGTAAGTCGACACAGTGCACCATATTTGCGCCTTGACGGCGTTCTCGCTGTTGCCCAGGAACTTCTTGATACGCAGGTGCTGTTTGATCCACTTGAAGAACAATTCGACCTGCCAGCGGTTTTTGTATAGCGCCGCAGTCAGCGGTGGCAACACAAAGTTGTTGGTCAGAAAGATCAGCGTCTTGCCAGTATCTGGATCTTTGAATCGAATGCGGCGCAGACTCTCCGGGTAATTCTGAGAAGCGTAAATGCCTTTGAGCAGCACCTTCTGGTCGCAAATGACACCCGCTGTTCTGTCGGTTCGTTTGGAATAAATGCGCCGAGTGCCCATGTTGACTTTGGCTCGGGTGACGAAGAGTCCGCATGCTCGGTGCATGGCGTAGAGTCGGGTGTAATCCAAGTAGCCGCGATCCATGACGTAAAACGCCCTGGCTTCGATCGGCATGAAGTCCAGCACGTTGACATCGTGCATCTTGCCGTCGCTGATGTGGATAAACGCTCGGATTGCGCCTCTCAGGTCCAACAGCTTGTGCAGCTTGACTGCAGCCTTGCTTTTGCGAAACGGGGCCCAGTTGAACAGGCTCAGGCACAGATCGATGGTCGTGGCATCAAGCGCGTAAACTGTGTTCTTCAGGTCGAGTCCGACCAGATCCGTGTCGCTGTAGAGATTGCATGCACGGCGAATCAACAACGCCGCGACTTCGGACCCAATAAGCCAAATACGTTAATTGCGCGATTCGTTCGCATCGGCCACCGTTGCCGCCATAGCGATCGACGATTCAACCAAAACTGGTCCATGGCACAAACGCCATGAGCTATGCAAACAGCGTCTTGCCGGTATACATGCGATATCCCCCAGAGGCTAACCCCTAGGAACTTACCCAAAAATGAAGAGTTTGTATTCAAGTCGGCACCAAATAAAATCGGACTCTAGGCCACGCCAGCACTAGTTCTTACTGAAAAATAACCCAGTTAATCCGGACAGTAGCGAGTTTTTCTATAAAACTTGACTGTACAAAAGCAAGCTTTTGCAAGAATTTCACCGTGTCAAGTAATTAATATAAAAAATACATTACAGATAAAGTATCTGTTTATGAATGCAAAAAATAATTAGAAAGTGCAGCGCGACACAACAGCGTGTCCTAAATGCGTGGGTATGATGATGCGGGCACATCGAAAGTCATATCAAAAGTTAATCCCATTTACTGAGCGCTTTCACTGCGAACATTGCGGTAAGTCTTACTGCCGCGCATTTGGCTTTTACTTTAAAGACGGTCCTTGGTGATGAAAAATAATGCTATGTCACTGTCGCTTCCGCTTCATGTCTGAAGCATTTGATCGTGTATGGTTGTACTGTTTGACGCGACTTACTTATCAGTAAAACCACTTCTGAGACAAGAGTGCGTTTCAGAGAGCGCGTTTTACCCCACACATTCGGTTCTATAATGTGATGCGAGGATTTCAGGTATTGAACGGACAAGCGCTAGGCAACGTGCATTTCAGTCATTCATTTTCGGATTAAGCGGATTAAGCCGCTTGATTGTTAATCACCTTCACTTTATTTTCTTTATCGAAATGCTGTCCAAACAACTGGAGTCACTTCTACCTCAAAGGATCTTGGCAGACAACATCAATGCAAACAGCTAGAGTCGCAATCGTCGGTGCCGGTGTCAGTGGTCTGTATGCCGCTTATCGCCTAAAACAAATTGGCATAAATGATTTCGTTGTGCTTGAAGCGCGCGATCGGATAGGTGGCCGGATATATTCGGTCTCAGCGCATGAATTAGAAAATGGTGACAATAAATACGATCGTTTCGACCTCGGCCCGTCTTGGTTCTGGCCTCAATACCAACCACAGTTAGCCGATCTTATTCGAAACCTCGGCTTGGAAAGTCTGCCTCAATTCGAGCAAGGTGACACCGTACTGCAGCGCGCCACGCAGCTGTTACCGACACGTGCGCCTAGCCAAAGTGGCAATCCCATCTCCATGCGTTTAATGGGCGGTATGGGTGCGCTGACTGAGGCACTTGCTGCGCAGATGGAAGCTTCCCAAATCCAATTGCAATGTGCCGTAACCAGCATTCTCGCTGATGATGAACTGGTCGCAATCACTTACAGCGACACGGATGGCTCACCACAGACGATGATTGTGGAGCACGTCCTGTTGGCATTGCCTCCTCGCTTGGCTGTTAGCGCCATTGCATTTGAACCGCCACTGCCTGATGACCTGAAAGCGCATTGGGAACAAATACCGACTTGGATGGCTCCCCATGCCAAGTATGTTGCCGTCTACGACAAACCGTTTTGGCGCGAGCAAGGACTTTCTGGTCAGGCACGCAGTGCCTGTGGCCCGCTCGTTGAAATCCACGACGCCTCGAACCCACAAGGCAAAGCAGCCTTATTCGGTTTTGTGGGGTTGCCAGCTGATCGACGTCAGCAGTTGACTCAAGTGGAACTAAAAAGCCTTTGCCGCGAACAGTTGGAAGCACTGTTTGGCAACGAGGCCGCAACCCCACAATTCGAGTTATTTCAAGACTGGGCCACCGAACCCCATACCGCCACAGCTCAAGACAGTAGCTTTAGCGCCCACCATGCCGCAGCGCCACCCAATCAAACGGCCACTGGCAGATGGCACCTTCGCATCACAGGGATTGGAAGCGAGTGGTCCGTCGAGTTTCCTGGCTATATCGCAGGCGCGATTGATGCGGCGAGTGTCGGCGTGCAGGCCTTATTGAATCGCCAATCAAGTAACTCTCCATCATGACCCATGCTGCATCCGTCGATGCCAGCCTAGTTGCGGTGAAATCAACTTACCGTGCGATGCAAGTATCGCCATCGCGAGCTCTGGAGCTCGTCGAACGCCAAACCCCACAGCCTGGCGACGGTGAGGTACTTATTGCGGTCCAAGCATGTGGCATGTGCGGTGCAGATGTGAGTGACATCGAGGGTGCTGACCTAAACCTTAGCCTGAGCCGTGTCCCGGGCCATGAAGTGGTCGGCCAGATCGCGGCGATCGGCAACCATGTCTCACCCCAATGGACCATCGGTCAGCGCGTGGGCGTCGGACGCCTTGGCGGGCATTGCCTAGAGTGCGCACAGTGCCGCGCAGGTCTATTTCAGCTTTGTCGCAATCAACCCTTTGTTGGTTCTAGCTGCGATGGCGGGTACGCCGAAATGATGCTTGCGCGCGCCACTGCTTTGGTTCGAATCCCAGATGAACTGCATGCGACCGAAGCTGCACCGATTCTATGCGCTGGCATCGCGACATTTAATGCCCTAAAAAAGTGTGGTGCACAAGCCGGTGACTTAGTCGCGATCTTGGGAATTGGCGGGCTTGGGCATATGGCAGTCCAATATGCCCGCCGCATGGGCTTTAACGTGGTGGCCATTGGGCGGGGTACTGATATTGCCTTCGATGCCATCGAATTAGGCGCACATATCTATATAGATACCGACCAAGACGATGCGGCTGCTCGATTACAAAGCATGGGTGGGGCAGTCGCCATGATCACGACTGTTGGCTCAGGAGCGCTGGTGTCATCGATGGCGCCTGGTTTGGCACCCGCAGGTTGTATGGTGGTGCTCGCGCCGGGCAAAGACCCTTTGTCCTTGCCCATGGGGTTACTCGTCGGCGGTGAACGAAGCATCGTAGGCTCGATCACAGGTTCACCCTTTGAAAATGAAAAAGCACTGTCCTTCAGCGTACTCACGCAATCGCTTCCAATGATCGAGACCATGCCGCTTGAGCATGCCAACATCGCTTATCAGAAACTAAAGTCCGGGCAGGTGAAGTTTTGGATGGTGCTGACGGTCGATCAGACAAACCTAGCCTTTCTTGAGTACGCAACACTGTAAAGTCGAGATTGTTCCAGCTAGTAATGCGGAGGTATGTCATCGCGTGGATCGAATCGTTGATTGGGCTCTGAGTTGTTCTGTTTGTCAGCCAAAAGATCAAGTTGTGCTTGCAACCGTTTGATTTGCTCCTGCTGACGAAACACCAAGTGATTCAGATCCTCGAGCAAACCCTCCGCGAAACTTAACTTTGTCTCAATTTTTTCCAGGCGCGATTGACTCATTGCCGGTTCTAGCTCTTGATTCATTGTTCTTGCCACCCATTAACCGATCTTTTGTTTCTAAAAAATATATCTGGCAAACACTTTTGCGATGGTTCATTCCCGTTCCCGCCACCATCTTAATCGTGCTATTCATGATCAATAGCGGCATGATAGGCGTGCTGACCAAACTCTACTTAAAACCGCGTCGGAACAGCCTGTATCTATCGCCAAGAAATATTAAATTCTTGTTGTGTCTACCTTTAACCCGCTGCTACCAGGCTCAAGTGACGGCTCACCCATCAAAAAAAGGAAATCCCAATCATAGAGAGTTGGCTGCAATTTTCTATTTGTGGCGTGAAAGTTTTGTTCGAGTTTTAGGCAAGGGCAGTAGGCAAACTGAAGCCGCAGGGTCTTAATGTTAGAGATTTTTTTGAAGTTGCAGTGGTATTTCAGAGCAAATTGCTGCTTGTTGTGCCCTGAGTGTCTGTGTTGATTGCCGTTTGCGCCACAATAGACTCGGCTACTAACATGGCAAAGCCAGCGGTTAGCACTTCCATCTAGAAATCTCGGTGATTCAAGGTCGAAGACGGTGATAACTGATCAAATACTGGCTTAGGTATGTTCAAGATCACACTTGAAACCGCCCTCGTTTGGCTTGCGTGAGAAAATTCCAATGTTTAGACCGGTTAAGCTATCAGATGATTACCATAGGACCCCGCATGATTCGTATTACTGAAATTCGCTTGCCGGTTAACCATGCCCCTGAGGCATTGGAAGAAGCTGTGTTAAAGCGTTTGCATTTAAAGCCGCAAGACTTAATTCATACAGAGGTTTACAAGCGCAGTTACGATGCCAGAAAAAATATAGCACTTGCCTTTATCTATACCGTTGATCTGACTGTTAAAGATGAAAAGCAGATCTTAGACCGATTTTTAGACGATATTCACGTCAAGCCATCGCCCGACACGAGTTATCACTTTGTTGTCCATAATGCGCAAGATACTCCGGAAGTCAATGCGTCTGATTTTTTGCGCCCTGTCGTCGTTGGGCTTGGCCCATGCGGTATTTTTGCGGCCCTATTATTGGCCCAAATGGGTTTTAAGCCCATCGTGCTTGAACGCGGCAAGGCAGTGCGTGAACGCACGCAAGATACGTGGAATTTATGGCGTAAGAACGTTTTAGACCCTGAGTCTAACGTTCAGTTTGGTGAGGGTGGGGCTGGCACCTTTTCAGACGGAAAGCTCTACAGTCAAATAAAAGACCCTAAGTTTTATGGTCGCAAGGTCATTCATGAATTCATCAAAGCGGGCGCACCGGAAGAAATCCGCTATGTCGCTAAACCACATATTGGTACTTTTCGACTGGTTGGTGTTGTAGAAAAAATGCGTCAAGAAATGATTTCGCTAGGCGGCGAAATTCGATTCTCACAAAAAGTGATTGGTTTTAACATTGAAGATTCCCAAATTAAGGGCGTGAAAATAGAGGGGCATGAAGATCTAGCTGCCAATCACGTCATTCTTGCTTTGGGGCACAGTGCGCGTGATACGTTTCAAGCATTACATGAGTCTGGGGTCTATATGGAAGCGAAACCTTTTTCGATAGGTTTTCGCATTGAGCACCCTCAACCCTTAATTGATCAGGCCCGCTTAGGTCCACATGCAGGAAATAAATACACGGGCTCTGCAGATTATAAGTTGGTCTATCACGCTAAAAATGGGCGCTCTGTTTACAGTTTCTGTATGTGCCCAGGTGGCACAGTCGTGGCTGCTACGTCTGAACCGCATCGTGTGGTAACCAATGGCATGAGCCAATATTCTCGAAACGAGCGTAACGCAAATGCCGGTATCGTGGTTGGCATTACGCCTGAAGATTACCCTGGCGGCCCATTAGCGGGCATTGAATTCCAACGCGAAATAGAGTCTAAGGCCTACAAATTAGGTGGGTCTACTTATGAAGCACCTGGGCAATTGGTTGGCGATTTTTTGGATGGTAAGCCCTCAACTGCGTTTGGAAGTGTGATGCCCTCTTATAAGCCAGGCGTGCACCTCACTGATCTTGCAGACAGTTTGCCACCCTATGCAATTGAAGCCATTCGAGAGGCCATTCCAGCTTTTGAAAAGCAGATCAAGGGTTTTTCGATGAAAGATGCTGTTTTGACTGGGGTTGAGACCAGAACCTCATCACCATTGCGTATTACAAGACGTGACAACTTCCAGAGCACGAATATTAAGGGTTTGTACCCAGCGGGAGAGGGTGCTGGTTATGCCGGCGGAATCTTGTCGGCAGGTGTTGACGGCATTAAGGTTGCAGAAGCGGTTGCATTGGATTATCTTTCAAAGTGATTCGATGGCATGCGATCTGGTTGCACGATAGGTGTTGCCCGTGCGAAAGCATGATAGCCCTCATAAGATGAGTGTTATTCCTTTTTAGAGCCTCTTCACAAGACTTTAGGTTCGCCTTAACGTTTCACCATCGGTGAGAGTTTTCATACGGAAACATTTCACAAATACACGGTTGAAAGTTTTGCGCAGATCTCTGTTTGCACTGGCTGGGCATTGACTCATCAGTGGTGTGATTCAGAAAAAGCGTTTTGTTTTGTTTCTTGTTAATGCAACCAGGCGTTAATCGGGCGCCAGATGGCTTGCTCGAGCATCCGCGAGACCTCATTGATCGTCATCACCACGGACTCCTCCTAGTACCCCTTTTGTCTTGAAATCGGCGCTTTGTACTTTACGGTTTTGGTTGCTGACATGCCATCGTCCACCAAGGGCAATAGCTTAAACAGGTGTCTAAAATTCGGGGTTTCTTCTACTTACCAATCAAAAAAACGCCACGACTTTTAGCCAGGCGAAACTCAGATGGTTTCCAACCGTGGAATTAAGTCTAGCCTTGCCAAATATATTGCAAGCTTTTGCAAGTGTTTTTTGATTTAGATGTAGTACCATCTCTTCATATTTAGTCAAAAAAATAGGAGCGTGCGTTGATGTCTGATTTATCTCCAGAAATAAACAGCTACACGATTGATGGCGATGTTTTCAAGGTGCTGATTAACGACGAGGGGCAATATTCACTTTGGCCATCGGCTCAGTCAGCCCCAGATGGGTGGCGTGAAGTAGGTTTCACTGGTGGCATGCAGGAATGTAGCGATTATGTTGATAAGAATTGGGTTGATATGCGGCCTCTTAGCCTTCAAAAAGCGATGGCATCGTAAGTCCATACATGCATGGCACTCGGCATGACTTTATCTGTTGACAGATGACTCGGCCTTAGCGAGAAAGCAGATTTCTCTGAGCCCATTTTTGTGCGCTTTGAATCGCACGAATGAGCTAAATCGTAGAATGTCCCACCAATTGTTTGAAAATTTTGATCAAGCTTGATTTCGTCAAAAACTTAGGCTGACGCGATTGAAATTGGCGTTTGTATTAAGGGCCAAAAAGTGGAAATCCGGTTTGACTTTAACTATCGCAGTGTTGGTCGACATAATGGATCGAGCATGAACTCTTACGGCATGCTCGTTCAAAAGACCTTTGTAGACATGTTTGACAAATACGCTGCCCCTTCATTGGTGAACAAACTTCATGGTGACAGCCGTTTATGGCGTAGCAAAAGCATCGCTTGCAATACGCCATGCTTTGCGATTAGTAGGATCACCACTTCAACTGCGTGTTTGCCCACAATTTCAACCCACTCAAAATCTACCGAAAATAACCCTGCCACCTCACGTCGTTGCGATTCTCTGATCGACCGGGTTGGGCTGAGTTTCGCGCGTTTATGCTTTGAATTTCGATCGGTTTGCAATACCTTTACAGAGATGATTCCGGACAAACAGCCAAGCAGAGTCAATAAAATTTCTGCCCATGGTTTCTACAAACGTATTCAATTATTTTTACTTTGCAAGAACTCAAAAAAAATAAGTTCCTAATTCCAAGTCCATACATAAAGCCACCTCAATAAGCGACGCCAGCAACGGCGTTGATTGAATATCTTTTTTGTGCCACTAGGCTCTACAGGTGACAGCAATGAATGAAGTGCAGGCCTTAAGTGATAGCGATTTGCTGGCAGGGTCGGTCCCGATAGATACGAAGGCTGACCGAGTTACACAAAACTTGTCTTCTGCGCAAATGGGTATTTACTTCGCGCACCTTCTCGATAAGTCTGGCACGGGTTTTAACACGGCGCACTATCGAATTATCACAGGCAAGTTAGACACAGAGAGATTTCATGCTTCGTTGCGCCGAGCGGTTGCAGCGCTCGATTCCTATCGATCCACTGTTGTTGTGGTTAACGATCAGCCTCTTATTTTTGTGGGTGATGGTTGCGATTTGTCCTTTAAGTACTTGGATTTTTCAGAACACCCTGAACCTGAGGGTGACGCACTATCTTTGATGACGGCTGAGCGCCTTCAGCCCTTTGATTTAGAGCAAGGACCTTTGGTTAAGTTTGCCCTCATTAAAGTGAATGAGCAGCGATATTTTTTCTACCATGTCTACCATCATTTGGTCGTAGACGGTGCTGGGGTCTATCAGTTCGAGCGTTATTTGTTTCAACGCTATCTTTCCCTGAATGACACACGCAGCGATGTTGTTTCAGTCGTGCCTTCCAATTGGCCAGCGGTCGAGCAAGATTATCAGCATTCCAAGGCGTTCGAAGAAGATAAGAATTTTTGGCGTCAACAGTTAGATGCAGTGGATCCACAGACTAGTTTGAGTCATCGTAGGGTTCCACCTAGCGATGGTGTTAATCGTGAAACGGTAAGGCTAGACACTGAACTGTGCAATCTAGTCAAAGCGTATTGCAGCAGCAACAAGATTGCTCAGTCTCGTCTATTGATCAGCGTGGCTATTCTCTATTACGCCCGTATGACGTATCAAAACGAAATTTTGATTGAACTACCGGTATCGCTACGTGCCAAGTCTGATGACGCGCTGATGGTTGATATGCGTTCGAACAAAGTTTTGTTGCGTCTTGAACTTGACCCACAATTTTCATTGGATCAATTTTTTGCCTTGGTGCGGCGCCAACTTAAGCAGGTGCTGCGACATGATCGGTATCGCTTTGAAGATGCTTTGCGTGACTCAGCGTGGCAGAAATCCCCGAGTACTTTTGCGGTCAACATGCAGCCATCGTCTGATTTGCCTGTTTTGCCGGGTTGTGAAGTCGAGTTGAGTCGACTTCACAATGGGCCAGTCGATGATGCTGTGCTGAGCTTTTATGCTGACAAAGGATCCCAAAGCATCAGCGTTAGTTTTGACGGCAACAGTGCTCGCTACGATGCTGTTGATGTCAGCAGGCATTTACGCCAAGCAATCCAATTGCTGCGTTCAATTGTCTCAGGAAATCTGGCGATGTGGATCAAGCAGCCACCCATACTTTCTCAGTCTGAGCGCCATGAGGTGTTGAGGGTTTTTAACGAGACGTCGGTGGCGATAGCGGGCGGATTATTGCCTGAGTTGTTTGAGTCGCAGGCCAGTCGCAGTCCGGGCGCATTGGCGTTGGTCAGTGGT
>Ga0105051_10005928_pt1 | contig 13399 bp, 18 predicted proteins | sample FRY02_FD_78383 | JGI IMG/M metagenome (GOLD analysis project Ga0105051, IMG submission 78383) | Freshwater microbial communities from Lake Fryxell liftoff mats and glacier meltwater in Antarctica - FRY-02 (megahit assembly) | ecosystem: Environmental > Aquatic > Freshwater > Ice > Glacier... | reverse complement strand
GTTTATTGCATTTCCCAAAATATTCCCTCGTTCTCCGCTAAGGTATCCTGGTGGCAAAACTCGTGCAATCAAATCAATTTATTCATGCATTCCACAAAATGAAATAAAGCTTTGCTCGCCATTTTTGGGGGGTGCTTCCATTGAGCTTGCTTGTACTACTCGTATGAAGGTTTTTGGTGCTGATGTCTTTGAACCATTAATAGCCTTTTGGCATATTTTGTTATCTGAACCAGAACAACTTGTGGAACGAGTTACAAGCTATTACCCGCTGTCAAAATCGAAATTTTACAATCTACAAAAACGTTATGTCGATCTTGACGATGAGATTGAGAGAGCCGCCGCATTTTTTGTTTTGAACCGGTCGTCATTTTCTGGCACAACACTTTCGGGGGGCATGTCACCCGGACATCCACGTTTTACCGAATCTGCTATAGAGCGGTTACGTGTTTTTAGGACTGAAAATTTCGAGGTCGAATGTGCTGATTACAGGGACAAAATACCAAAACATGAAGATGCTTTTCTCTATCTCGACCCGCCTTATATGAATGGACAAAATCTATATGGAATTAAGGGGGATACCCATAAAGACTTTGATCATAATGCACTTTCTGAGTTATTGCACAAACGTGATCGCTGGATTATGTCATACAATGATTGTGATGAAATTAGAAAATTATATAAAGATAATCAGATTTTGTCCGTTGAATGGATATATGGCATGTCCAAAAATAAGAAATCAAATGAGATTCTTGTTCTTAGCCCGGACTTGGCGGCATGAATCTATCGCAAAACGATACAGGGCGAGCTTTCGAGTACGGTATCGCGATAGCTTTTTCAGAACGTTTACCGGCACAACTCAATATCAACAACCAATTAAACACTGCAAAACTATGTTTTGAGAGCTGTTCTGATATCGAACAAGTAAACATTGTTAAAGCTTCAAGAGAGGTTACTGCTTTCTTAGCCGCACACGATATACGCCTTTCTGATGTTGGTTGCTCCGTATCCCTACAGTCCGATCAAATGGGGCAACCATGATCCCGGTCACAATGATACATAATGGCCTTCTTATCACCGGCAAAGTCACGTTTGAGATCGACGAAAAGGAAGAGGTGTTGCGGTAAGGAAATACGGATAATACTTGACGAAATCATTGTAATGCGATATATAACAACCGAGGAATCATGTTAGACGTGGCGAAAAAAAGAGTGAAGTGGATGATCGGAATGCAGGAGGCCGCAAGAATCGTACAGCCAATGGCGGCGCATAAAAAAGCCGATGCCATCCTTCAGGAAATAGTAAGAGAAACCGGTTTCGAAGAGATTGCGGAGATGTACAAAAACGTCGAGCGACACTTTGGAAAGGAGGGGGAATAGTGCCTGAAACCCAAGTAACTGCGATCTCGACAGATGAAGGTATAGCGCAGGACATGACGCGGTTTTACAACGATCCGCTTGGCTACGTCTATTATGCTTTCCCATGGGGCCAGAAGGGAACGCGGTTAGAAGAATTTGATGGTCCGGATAAATGGCAGATAGAAGTCCTGAATTATATCGGCGAACAATTCAGACTCGGCAAATATCCGGTCCAAGTTGCAATAGCAAGTGGTCACGGTATTGGCAAAGGCGCTTTGTGCTCATGGATTACTAAGTGGTTTAATACCTGTCGTGCATTTCCGCTTACAACGGTAACGAGTAATACTAAAGCACAGCTATTGAGTAAAACATGGCGTGAGCTTGCAAAATGGAACGGCATGGCAATCGATGGTCACTGGTTTGAATGGACAGCGACCACTTTTTATTTTAAGGACCCCCAGAAAGCCGCGACATGGAAAGCCTTTGCGATGCCGTGGAGCGAACAGAATTCAGAAGCGTTTGCGGGTACGCATGAAGAAAACGTATGTGTGCAATTTGATGAGGCAAGTGCGGTGGCTGACATCATCTGGGAAGTGACCGAGGGCGCCATGACCCAGCCCGGGTCAATATGGGTCGTTCTGGGCAACCCCACGAAGACCACGGGCCGATTCCGTGAATGTTTCGGCAAGTACAAGCATCGCTGGAAGACCTTCCAGATTGACAGCCGCACGGCAAAGATGACGGAAAAGAAACAGCTTGAACGATGGATTGAGGATTACGGCGAAGACAGCGATTTTGTCCGAGTGCGTGTAAAGGGGCAATTCCCCAGAACGTCATCGTCACAGTATATTGGCTCAGACATCGTTGAAGAAGCGGCAAGGCGCAATTACGAAGAGAAAGAGTATCAGTACGCACCGATCATTATTGGTGGCGATCCCGCAAGGTTTGGTGACGATCAAAGCTGTATCGTGGTCCGACAGGGGTTGCAGATGTTGGAAATCTATAAGTATCGAGAATTAAGCACCATGGACTTTGCATCATTTATTGCCGAAGTGCAGGACAAATACCGTCATTTCCCCGTTTACACGTTTGTTGATGTCGTTGGTATCGGGGCCGGTGTGTGTGATCGATTAACCCAGATGGGACGATTCGTACAAGAAGTCAACGCCGGGGCGCGATCCACCGATAACAAGTATTTCAACAAACGGGCGCAGATGTACGGCGACACAAGGGATTGGCTTGCCAAGGGCGGCGCAATCATCGACGATGTGGAATTGAAGGATGATCTGTGCGGTCCGCATTACGGGTACAATACGAAGATGAAAGTGCAGATAGAGCGTAAAGTTGACATGAAAAGCCGCGGTCTTTCAAGCCCGGATTGCGGTGAAGCGCTGATACATACCTTTGCTTTCAAGGTCAATATGTTGGAAGGCAATGAATTTACGGAAGACAATCGTTTCGAACATAGACAGACACGCAGAACTCATTCAAGAACAGGATATTGAGGGGTGTTGAAATGAAGTATTTATGGAAAAGCAAGCGAGGTTTTGAACCCAATGTGCTTCTGAATTACGTAAATATTGCCGCCAAAGAACACGGCATGGAGGATACCGAACTCAACAACATCGCCAACCAGGTGATTGTTGAATACGACATCGACGAGAAGAGTCGTGAGAAGTTGATGAAACAGATCGAGGACGGTGAAAAACTTGCCATGCTTGAAGAGCAGCCAAAGTCTGAGCCATGGAACGGCGCATCGAATATCACGTGGCCAATTATCTCACATGCGGCAATAAACTTCAATGCCAGGGCGTACCCAAACATCGTAAAGGGCCGCGATATTGTCAAGGGCAAGGTCATCGGCAAAGACGAGAATGGTGATAAACAGCGAAGAGCGGAACGTGTTGGCGCCCACATGAGTTATCAGCTTAAAGAGGAAATGATCGAGTGGGAACCCGATACCGATAAAATGCTTATTTCTCTCCCCATTGACGGCACAACTTTCAAGAAAACATATTACAATCCCATCACAAAACGGAACGTGTCAGAATTTTGCCTGGCAAAAAATGTGTGTGTAAATATGTACGCCAAGAGCATTGAGAATGCATCGAGGGTCACGCATATATTCACGCTTTATCCAAACGAGATAACAGAGCGGATCAACGGCGGTCTTTACCGGGAATTCAATTATCCGCAGTCAACATCAAACGATGAAAGCGATTCTTCCGATCCAGATGCCCCGCACATCTTCTTGGAACAGCACAGGTGGCTTGATCTCGACGGCGACGGATACAAGGAGCCGTACATTGTCACCGTGCATAAAGAAAGCCGTCAGGTATGCCGTATCGTTGCCAGATTCGAACAAGAAGGCATTATAACCAACGAAGCCGGAACCAAGATAGTTAAAATCGAACCCATCCATTATTTCACCCAGTTTATCTTTATTCCGTCAATGAATGGCACTTTCTATGGGATAGGGTGGGGAACGCTTCTTGGCACAACCAACGACATTATCAACACTCTCATTAATCAGCTTATCGACGCGGGAACACGCCAGAACATGGGCGGCGGCCTTATTTCGAACAAGCTCAAGCTCGTTGATAACGTCAACGGCGAAATCAGATACCGGCCCGGTGAATATCCGAGGGTGATAAACGATGGCGAAGACATTCGAAAGAATATCTACGAATTCAGAAACCAAGGACCTTCGGCGGCGTTATTTTCTCTTCTTGAGATTATTATAACCTCATCTGAAAGAATTGCAAATATCACCGATGTTCTAACGGGTCAGCAGCCGGGATCGAACGTGCCGGCCACAACTGTCGTTGCCCTTATAGAACAGGGCTTGAAGGTATTCAGTGCGGTCTACAAGCGCGTACACCGTTCACTGGCCGAAGAATACAATAAATTATACCATCTCAACTCACTGTATCTTGATGACGAAGCATATTTCAGTGTTGCCGATGACGAACAGGCCATTGCAAGGCAGGATTACGAAACCGAGTCCTACGACATCGCCCCGGTAAGCGATCCTGAAGAAATATCAGAGGTTCTTGTGCTTGCCAAGGCCGAGAGCTTGAAAGAACTGCTTGGTCAAGGCTTGAACGACATGGCGATATACCGAACCATACTCGAGGCGCTTCGAATAAAGAATATTGACGAAATACTCACCGTCGAAGAGCAGGGGCCGACACCGGAAGAGATGAACGAAACCCGGCAACTTGACATAGAAGAGCGAAAGGTGCAGATCGATGGCGAAAAAGTCGAACTCGAAAGAGCGAAGTTAATGGCGAACTTCGACAAGGTAGACGCTGAGATCGAACACCTGAAGGCAGATTCCATAAGGTTATTGGCCGACGCAGAATCAAAGGAAGTCGGCGACCAGTTGGCGCAATACAAGTTGCAACTTGAGGCCTTGTCATTGGAGGTGGAGAGCCAGCGCAATAAAATGGCAGACAACACAAAAGTTAAGGAAGGTCAGACATCAGAAACGGTAAAACCCACAAAACCTGAACCGAAGAAGAAAACTGACCAACCCGTTCTGAATATTTAAGAGAGAGGGCATGAGATGAATGACGGTAGACTCGGCATGTCACCAGAGGATTTTTCGTCATGGGTAGATACGCAGGGAACACAGAACGCAAGAGAAGCAGTACGGAGAATGGTAAGAGAGGCGCAGATAAAAGCAGGCTCGGGCGGTATCGTTGACATGGACAGTGTGGACGCGACTGCGCTTAAAGCCGCACGTACAGTGGGGAAAATCGATGGCATGAAGGAGGTAATGGAAACGGTTTTCGGGGAAGGCATCGCAAGAAAAGAACTCAGAGAAGGAGCTTATTGAGATGGTAAAACCAGTTGGCAACAGAGTGCTTGTAAAAACGATGGAGATTGACGAAGTGTCGAAAGGCGGCATTCACATTCCCGATGACGTTCGCAAGCAAGTCCAATTCGCCATGACAACCGGCTATTTAGTAGGAGCCGGCGATAAGGCGTGGTCGGATTGGGGCGGCACGCCATGGGCAGAACCGGGACAGAAAGTCGTCTACGCCAAGTATGGCGGTGCTGAAATTCAGCAGGACACCGTAGAAGAAGGAAACCGGAAGATTACTTTCAGGCTATTGAACGACGAAGATATTCTTGCCATCGACGATGGCCTGCCGTTCGATGAAGAAGATTTCTTTAAACGTGTTGCAAAGATTAAAAATGAGAAAGTCAAGATCGGAGATGTCTGAAAATGAATGAGAATGTCGTAGCAGAAGAGCAGGAGATGGTAACAGAATTCCCGGCTGTGAACGATTACAAAGCCGCCGGCATATCAACCGGCGTAGTGCCTGTGTCGCAACCGGAAGAAAAGCCGGAGGAAAAACCTGCCGAACGAGTGCCATTGCATAAAGCGGAAGAAAAACCAGCGCCGGCAGAAAGACCCGTTATTGAAAAGGTAGCAATAGATTTTGGGTGGCTCCCGGAAGAGAAATACAAACCAAGGCCAGACAGTGACGGCAAGAAAAGACCATTTATCAGCGCCGAAGAATTCGTGCGGAATATTCGACAGGTAAACAAGCTCGAAGAAAACGAACGTCTTCACAAGGAAATCAAGGAAATCAAGAAAACCGTCGGCGAATACAAAGTGTTTACCGACAAGGCACATGCCACAGAATTGGCAAAGGTGAGAAAGGAACTCGAGGAACAGCGAAGCGACGCTATCCGCGATATGGACGAACCCTTGGTGGACGAAATCGACAAGAAAATAAATGATGTCGATGGCGAAGCCGCGAAAGCCAATGGCGCTACCAATGCAGATGCCGCAAAAGCGGAAGATCAGGAGGCATTGACGGCGTGGCAGGAAAAGAACACATGGTACGATGACGACGCGCAATTGGCAATGTACGCGGACCGCTATGCAGAGAACGCACGGGCCAAGTATCCCGACAAGCCGTTTAACGAAATCCTTGTAACCGTTGACGAGAAGATGCAAAAGCACATGCCGAAGACAGAAGAGCCGGCAACGGGCACACCGCCAAAGAAAGAGGGGCATAAATTGAACGCACCACCCGTAGAAACAGGGGCGAGTAACGCTTCAGGGGATGGCTCGCATGCCAATACTATGACATATTCCGATCTGCCGGACATTGCTAAGACAATGTGTGATCGGTTCGTTGCCACAACGCCTGGATTTACCAGGGAACAGTATCTGAAAGACTACCAATCGCAGAAGTCTGGTAAATAAAAGCTTGACAATTCCGTGATATTGATTTAACCTATTTGTGTAATCGCAACGATAAAGAGGAAAGAGATGAATAATAAATACGACAAAAAAAAGACCGGCGGAGTGTCGGAAACAGTAGCATCCGAAGTAATCAACACCGAAGAAGTCCAAGCCCCGCAGAGCGCGGAAGAAGCAAAAGCCCCGGTGCAGAGTGCGCCAACCAGAAGCACAAGAAAACAACGCATTCCAATCGGTACTTCGAACCTTTTAAATGTTCCTAAACGACCCGGATATGAACGGCGTTGGGTTAATGACACCGAAGGGCGTCTTGCCAACTTCAGGGCCGCGGGTTACGAGCACGTAATGACCAAAGATATTGATCTCGATGGTCTTACGGTAAAGGCCGGTGCCGAATCACAGATGGGTACACCCGTGGCTAAACAGGTCGGTGGCGGCGTCAGGGCTTTTCTTATGGAAACCAAAGAGGAATTTTATAAAGAGGATCAGGCAGCAAAGCAGAAAAGCATAGACAAAACCGAAGTACATACTCTTAACGCCGACAGGGATGGTCAATACGGGGAGGTATCCGTCAATAATACTCGGTAGTTTTATCAAGGAGTAAATTGATGGCTAATTCCAATACCCCTTGTGGACTCAAGGCTGTACGAATTCTTGATGGTAGCCCGTATTGTGGCCAGGTCATGAGGTTTGTGGTCAAGGCCGCTGTCACAAACGCCATTGGTATAGGCGATCCGATCCTTTGGGCCGGAAATGCCGACGCCGATGGCGTTCCTTCTTGTGACATAGCCACAGCAGGCGCGACAAACAAAATCACCGGTATTGTAGCGGCTATTGAGCCGTTGAGGTCGAATCTCAACAGCGTCTATCGGCCCACCGCCGCACAAGCCAGTGATTACTACGTTAATGTCGTTACCGATCCCAATGCCATATTCACAATACAGGACGACGGTGGAGCAGCACTCACCGCCGCTTCCGTAGGCTTGAACTCGGTTCTCATCAAAACATCGACAGTCAATACGTCCACCGGTATTTCGGGCGCGGAAATGGATGCGGGCACAACCACCGCTCCAGCAGCCGACGCCACCTATCAGTTCCTTATGCTCGGCCTTACTCAGGAAATCGATAATGCCTTTGGTGTTAACGCTTTCTGGGACGTGCTTATTAACTTGCATTCGTTCCGCAGCTTCGCAATTGCGGGTGTGTAACGAGTTGCATTAACCATCTTTACTGACAGGGAGTTCAAAAATGCCTCCTATTTTAACTGGCAATTTTACCAAGGCGTTAGGGATATAGCGCCATTAGGGAGTGATCTCTAATGCAAACCAAACTAAAAACGGTGAAACTCTCATTATCGAGACAATACCGTGCCAATCCGTTAGGAGGGTGTAGAGATCGTGGACAAGAAAACACTTATGAAATATATCGCTTCATTCGTTATGGGTGACGGCGGTGTATACAGAATTACCAACGGTAATAGCTACAAATTTGTTGGTGGACACGCAGAGAAACACAGAGATTATGTTGATTGGAAATGCGAAATACTCAAAGAACTGACGACCGTGAGGGTATCAAGAGTGTTAAAAGAAAGACGACAGCCATATTTGAGGATTGAAACAAATACTCATCCGATATATCGTAAAGTCAGAAACAGACTTTATGTCAACGGTAATCGGAGAATTGATCCTCATTATCTCACTCTTATGGATTGGGAAATGATGGCTATTCTATTTCAAGATGATGGTAATGCTAAAGATAGAAGTCTTGAAAATAGAAAACCTTCCATAACACTTCCTGTTTGTATGCTTTCTTTCGGTGATAGTAAACTTTTCGCAGATGCAGTTAGTGATAAACTCGGTATATTCTTCAATGTTGTCCGCGCAGGTAAAGGCTATTACAACCTGAGACTCAGAAATAAAGACGGTGCAGTGTTCATGCAGAATATAAAACCGTATTTACAAAAGAGTTTTGAATATAAGTGGATAAGTCCGAACGCTTGGCTCTGTGATAAAAACACAGATGGTGATACGATCCGAACTTGATAGTGATGTCAAGAGAATGGCAGAAATGACCATTCCAGAGTTTAAATGACTCTGTAACAATATTGTGTATCCTGGTGTCTCGGCCTGGTACGGGATGGCCTATAGTGAGCATAGCCCTGAGTATCCCGCGATTTTTGCGTATAATAAATCCAGCCGTAACTTCGAAGAGGAAGTCGGTATCACCGGATTCGGTCTTGCGAGTGTCAAGAGTGAAGGCACAAGCATTTCCTACGATACGCAGTATCAAGGATACATACAGCGTTATACTCATATAACCTACGGGTTAGGCTTCATTATTACCAGAGAAATGGTCGAAGACGATCTTTATGATGTCGTGTCGAAACGGCGCTCCCGAGCGCTTGCGTTCTCCATGCGGCAGACGAAAGAAATCGTCGGCGCCAACATCCTCAACCGCGCCTTCAGCAATTCTTATGTAGGACCCGACGGCGTGGAACTCTGTTCTGCTGTGCATCCGAACGTCTCCGGTGGAACGTGGGCTAATGAGCTTGCCACCGCCGCCGACCTTTCGGAAACATCATTGGAACAGGCGTGTATCGACATCGGTAATCTCGAGAATGACCGCGGTCTGAAGGTCGCAATCCGTCCGCTTCGGCTCATTATTCCAATTCAGCTTGAGTTCGAAGCCGGTCGTATTCTCAAATCCACGTTGCAGAATGACAGCGCAAACAACGCTATCAATGTCTTGAAAGCCACGGGTAAATTCCCCGGTGGCGTCCATGTCAATCATTATCTCACCGACACGGATGCATGGTTCATAATCACGGATTCCCCTGACGGGATGAAGCATTATGAACGCCGGGCGGATGACTTCGCAGCCGACAATGACTTCGATACGGAAAATGCGAAGTTCAAGGCAACGGGTCGTTACAGTTTTGGCTGTACTGACAGGCGCGGAATCTTCGGGAGCCCCGGGGCATAAATAAACACTATGGCTGATGGGCGCTCTATCTTCGAGGGCAGGGCGCTCATTGCCTGTTAAATAACAGGTGGTCAATTATGACTCTCACTAATTATCCAAATGGTATTTCAAGTTTTGGCATTCCCGTAATAGGTGATATTCCCCCAACATTCGGTAATGTTTACTTTGTCGATTACCGCAATGGTAGCGATGGCAATACGGGAAAATCCACATCCAAAGCCTTTAAGACACTCAGTAAAGCCTACGGAGCCGCCGTATCCAACAATAACGATGTTATTCTTATTGATGGCGATTCAACCGTGGTTGAAACCGCGATGATCGATTGGACCAAGAACAGGGTTCATGTTATTGGTCTGAATGGGGTCGGCGCCCGAATGGGTAACGGCGCCAAGGTTTCTCTCACCGCGACTGCCACGGCGACGAATATCGCCACCCTGAAGGTTACGGGTGTTAGAAACACGTTCTCGAATATCAAGTGGATGAACGCAAGCACCGTAGCCGAAGGTATTTATTGCGTTGCCGACGGTGGCGAATTCACCAGATGGTATAATTGTGAATTCTACAAGAGTACCGATCTCGATGTGACGGGTGCCGCCGAGCTTCTCTGTAATGGCGATAGCTGTTCCTATGTCAATTGCGCCTTCGGTTCAACTGTAAATGCAATTTCAGGCGCCATCATCAGACCATGCGTTCTTCTCAGCAGGGAAACAATTACTGGAAAGGTGTGCCGTGACACATCCTTCATTAATTGTCTATTCATGCGGAAATGTGGTAATACAGCGAACCGCTTCGTATATGGCGCAGGTGCCACCGATGTCGAAAGAATGCTTCTGTTCGACAACTGCATTTTCTGGAATACGAAACTTGCTGCCGCAGTACCGGCCCAGAATGTTGCTTTAGGCGCCACACAGACCGAGGGCGAGGTTCTGCTGAACAATTGCATTTCAATGAATGCCGCAACCGCAATGTCAACAACGACAGGTGTATTCGTCAACGGTCCCACGATGGGTGCTGTTGGTGATACCGTTGGTATCGCTATTCAGTGTTCGTAAGCATCAGTATATCACAATCTAAATACGGCGGGTGGTTATACGCTCGCCGTATTTTCAAAAGGAGAAAGACCGATGGCATACGAGAAAAAGACCCCGGCACCGAAGGCAGAGAATGTTACGGCACCGGTAGCAAAGGACCCGGCACCGAAACCACGAAAAGAGCCGGGGAGCAAAGCAGAAATGATTGCCATGATAAAGGCAGGGGAAATGCATTCCGACGATTTTGAAGTTGCTTATCCAGGTGAAGAATATCCAGGATAAGCGAAATACTAAAAGGATGACAATATGAATGCCGATACCGCAAATGAAACAAGAATATGTAGGTTGTGTGGTGTCGAATTTCATACAACAAAAGTCTATCACAGAATGATTTGCAAAAGATGTAAATACAAACAAGACAAAGTGTACCGTATAAACAACAAGGACATAATAAAAGAAAGGAGCCATGGAAAGTATATAAGATTAAAAACGAAGCACCCCGAAAGGATTAAGGCCCAAAGCAAAAAATATAGAGACAATAACAAAGAAAAAATAAAACTTATTAAAAGGAAAAGCTACGTAAAAAGATATAAAGAAAATCCAGAAAAGGTACTTATGCCTGCAATAATATGGAAGAAGAAGAATCCAGAAAAGGCAAAAGAAATTCAAAGGAAGAGTAAGGAAAAAAAATATTTAAAAGTAAAAGATGACCCAACATATAAAGTGAACCGATCTTTAGCAAAATCAATACATAGAGTATTGAAAAACAATGGTGGTTCAAAGGATGGGCGTCATTGGGAACATCTTGTCGGGTACTCAGCAACAGAGTTAAAGGCGCATCTGGAAATACAATTCGCAGAAGGAATGTCCTGGGATAATTATGGTGAGTGGCATATAGACCATATAATTCCGAAAAGTGCCTTTAATTTCAACGCTGCGGGACAAATTGATTTCATAAAATGCTGGGCATTGGAAAACTTAAGGCCACTGTGGGCTGTTGATAACATTAAAAAGGGCGCACGGCTACAACATGATTTTCAGCCGAGTCTTGCTTTATAATAAAAGGAGAATGATATGCGACCGAAGTATTTGGAGCTCACTATGGATGCGGCTGATCCCAACGGAGTGTGTGAGACACAAACACCAAGCGGTGCCGGGAATTTTACTATTAACGGCGATCTTCAAACCGACGGCGTAGCGGAATTTGATATTCCGCGCCATGTGTCCTTTACTTCCGAGGGGGATGAGTCCGGAGATACCTACACAATTACTGGCACCGACCGTGACGGCGTAGCCCTTTCCGAAACAATCACGGGTCCCAACACAACGACCGTAAATGGCCTGAAGAACTTCAAGACGATCACCCAGATCGCTACCAGTGGCATAGGAACCGGCAATATCACCATCGGGTCCGCAGACGAAGCCGAGTCACAGCTTATCCCAACCGATGTATATGCGGATGAATTGACGTATGCCGTTACCCTGAGTTCCGGCGCATCGCTGACGTACAATATGCTCTACACGCACGATCCCGTTATTGACGGCACCTATGACGAACACACGGCAACGTATTTCGACGATCTTGGTGACAAGGTTGTGAATGCGAACGGCGCTTCAACGGGTCCTATCGCAGCCATGAGGCTTAGAATCAAGTCGTTTGTGTCCGGTACGGCCAGACTGTCAATCCTCACGGCAAGGAACGCATAGTGGGAACGAATAAGTATCAGGCCGGCAATCCGCGGATGATATGTGATATTTGCGGGTTTGAGCGCCGGCGTAGTGAAATGAGGATGGATTGGAAGCACAGAATGGTGTGTGCGGATACGTGTTGGTCGCCGAAGCATCCTCAGTTGAACGTCAGGGGTGTGGTATCGAGGTCAGGCGTTCCCAATGCGCGTCCCGACCCGGACCCGACGTATTTGGACCCGGACAACCCAATAACAGCAGATGATCTTTAGGAGACTCATGAGATGGGCAAAGACAATTGGGAAGGCAGGGCAACCGGCATGGTCTGTGGATCGTGCGTGTTTTTTGTAGAGAAGAAATCAAGCGTGGCCCAGAGAACAGATCACGTCATTGGCCGTTGCCGAAGAAGCAATCCCACGATGAAGGGCTACCCGGTTGTTTTCTCAAGTGACTGGTGCGGCGAGCATAAACTGGACGAGAACAAGATATGAAAGAAGGTGTTGCGATGCCAGACCCAAAAGCTGGAGAATCAAGAGATGAGTACGCGGCACGGTGTATACCCGAGGTCCTAAAAGAAGATGCCAATATGTCATCGAGGCAAGCCGCGGGGAAGTGCTACGGCATGTACGACCACTGGAAAGATACACAGGGCAAAACGGGGGAATAAATAATGGCGGTATCGGGTTCCACTGATTTCACGCTTACCAGGGATGAGCTTATTTATGCCGCCTTTCGTTTGCTGACGGTCATAAAGGATGACGAGGACCCGAGTTCTTGGGAAATCACCAATGCCGCTCAGACCCTTAATATCATGATGAAAGCGTGGCAGACCAAGGGCATCGGCCTTTGGCTTTGCAGTTTTGTGACGATATATCTCGAGTACCAGAAGGAAACCTACAATCTGAATGGCAGTACTGGCGATCACGCAACGCTGTCAAGTGTCGAAACCGCGCTATCGGCCGACATAGACTCCGGCGAAACAAGTATCACGGTTGACAGCATCACCGGGATTACAAACGGTGATTATATCGGCGTGAAGCTCGATGACGGCACGATGCAATGGACGACCATAAATGGTGTCCCGGCGGGTACCACAATAGTTCTTACCGCGGCTCTCACCG
>Ga0105051_10005920_pt1 | contig 13412 bp, 7 predicted proteins | sample FRY02_FD_78383 | JGI IMG/M metagenome (GOLD analysis project Ga0105051, IMG submission 78383) | Freshwater microbial communities from Lake Fryxell liftoff mats and glacier meltwater in Antarctica - FRY-02 (megahit assembly) | ecosystem: Environmental > Aquatic > Freshwater > Ice > Glacier... | reverse complement strand
TTCGCCCGTTTTGCGCCGCGATCCTAATAAGCAAATCTCGCTTTCCAGTCCCACATGCACCAGCCGATCCCTTTGGATTCGGCCTGCTTTCGAACGCATTCATAGTCCGCAGCACGGCTCAATGCCGTCACTTCGACATCCCCATGTGTGACCTCCGCGGCATGTACGAGCGAATGTGAAATCACCAATGCAAGAAACGCCAGCGTGACGATAGTGGTCTCCGGGGCGTATTTCATTTTTTCGCTTTATCGAAAAGTTAGTGTCTGAGTTGGGATTCGATCACAACCACTTCGAACCTGCGCTGGTTGATCTGGCAAGTGCCGCATACGCACCTTTTGGACTGCGACCGATTAACAGTGTTGCAGGAATCCCATCCGCAGACCGGTCTGCTGATAAGGTCTTCATTAGCGAAGCGGGATCATGATCGGTATTTCTAACCTTGATCGAAAGCAGCCGAACGGATTGTTGTTGAATCTGTTTGCGAACCTGCTTCAGATCGGCCGGGCCACTCCAAAAAACTTCGTAGCACTGCATCAGTTGATCATTGCTCGGCAACGTTTCGCTGGCAAAAAATCCGCTTGGTCCGCCGATGCATTTTAGGTCGTTTTCATTTGCGAACGCGACCGTAAGTCCGGCCGCTCTCACCGCCGGGTCGAAGTCGTAGCTATAGCGAAGCAGCGACGCAGTCGGTTGCGATTGATGAGATGAGGCACTCATGCGATCCGGGGAAAACCGTTGCCGACTGCCGTCCCGCATCAATCGCACGGCGGATCGATTGCCACGGCGTAATGATAGGTGATCGATGCACTCACCCGCCAAAAGTGTTTGCTCTCGCACGCTTCCCGCGAAGCTGATCCACTGGCGATGGACATTTGCGGCTTGAGAATCGGTCAATTCAGCGGCGGGTGCAAGTTTGACGATGCTTGCAGGCGATGATTCGATCACGGACGAAACAAATGCGAACGAAGGCTCGTAGGCCACCGGTGCTGAGGTTCTGCGATCTTGCGGCCGACGATCGGGGTCGATGTGAAAACCGATTCGGTGATCGGCAACGGGTTCTGGTGACAGATACGTCGTCACATCCGCGCAAATGGCCGCTGCGTTCGATGCCCCGATGAACTTTAGATTCTCGGATGCCATCATCGTCATCTTTGGGTCGCGATCAATTGTGATCACACCGCCGCGCTTTGCCAAAGCCATCGCGTCGCCCCCGATGCCGCCACAGAGATCGATGACGACACGATCACCCATCAAGGATGCTTTGTAGTTTGCCACCACTTGGTCGCTGGCTTGTTCAATCGAACGAGCGGTCGCCATCCAAACACCTTCGCCAAATTTTTTGTTCGCTTTGGATTGGACGCTGATGATTTCGAGCAGTTCACGCGACCACTCATCGCCGACCTGTTTACGGAGCGCCAGCACTATCGATGGTGTGATTGGTTTCGCGGCAAGCCCAGCAATCAGTGGACGATATTTTCCGAGGGACGGCATCACGCGAGTTTGGCAAGAAGTTCGCGGATGTCGAGCAGGTGAACTTGGCGTCCCATCGAGTGAGGGCTGTCGATCGCGATCGTATGGCCAGCAACGCTGGCCCGCGGATGTGTGTCGCATCGCCATTCACCCCGATACGATTTCGGGCTAGGAAAATGTCCCAGTTCAACGCGGCGGTCGGTCGGCGGATGATAAAGATAAACGGTTTGACGAGACGTTTTCGAATCGGGATACGAATCGTTCAGAATCCAATCGTCATACGGCGCGGGCAGATAAGTGTTGTGTCCATTGACAAGCATCTTCGTTTCACCGACGCGGCGAAAATCGGCTGACTGATCGGTCATTTGATAGAACCCTTGGGGCAATCCTGTGGGCTTCGTCCACATCGTTGCGGTCTGGTCATCCTTCCAGATGAAGTGCGATGTGAATCCCGATGGATCAAGAATAGAAGGATCGCTTCCATCGATTCCCACCGTGAACATGCGGGTGATGAAGTTGCCCTCAAAGTTAAATGTCTTGGGATCGAACCCGGGGCGATAGCGATGAAGAAAGATGAATCGCGTGCCCGAAGGGTTGAGCAGTAAATGGTTGAAGTAATGCCAGGCTTTGGGATGCGTGCTCCCATCGGGCCAAGGAATCGCGGCGGCATCGGCGTTTGAGAAAACGAGTTCACTTTTCCCCGTCTGCAGATCCACTCGCCAAATACCATCGTCGGCCGGAGCATGCTTGCCGACATTGCCGTCGGTGAGCCCTTCGTAACCATAGCCGGGGCGAAGGTTATCCAAGCGGCTGAAATTAAGCGACAACCCCGTGCGACCGTCGCTGCTGATCGTGTAAATCGGTCGATCGATGATGCGAGTTTGTTGCGTTTGCAAGTTGTAGATGCGACACACAAATCGGTCGCCATCTCGATCGTTCCAGAGTACTTCGCGGCCGTCGTTGCCGATCCACTGCAGCATGCAGCCCTGTTGCCATCCCCAGGCTCGACTCGTTCCGATCGGAACCCATGTGTCGTCTTGCTTTGTGTCGACATAACCGACGGAAATTTCATCGTTTGTCAGCGGTGCTCGCCCTTCGAAGGAGACTTCGTTGGCGAGAACGAATCGGCCGCTGGGGTCAAACTCGTTCTTATCGTAGTACCCGAACCAATGAAACTTGGGCCCGTGAGTGATCTGCCGCGTGGGAACGAATGTTTCCAGTGGGCCGGTCGAGGATTCGGCGGCAGCGTCCTGCGAGTAAGCAGATCGGCGACTCAGGATTCCCGACGCCGCAGCGGAAGTCACCGTAGAAACGACGGTAGTTGCCATGAACCGGCGACGATTGAGAGGCATGATGGCGGCCGATTGAGGGGCGATTGAGGGGCGATTGAGGGGCGATTGAGGGGCGATTTTGTCGCAGATGGCTGCGGAACGTGGGGATTCGGAGGATTCGGACGCCTATGCTACGCTACTTCCAATCTCGAAGTCATCGTTTCTACGCGACGGGGCGATGAGGCGAGCCTCTTTGCCTCCCCCGCTAATCGCTTTTTTTCAGTGCGAGACCCTTAAAAAACGGCATTCGCGTAAATCGCTTGGCCGATACCTAAAAAGTGACAGACAAGGTTTAATTGTGTACAATTCGTGTCAGACGGCGCCATTGACCGTCCCCACCTGCAGAAGCCCACCCACCATTTGAATTCCCGGCTCGTAGCCTTTCTTTTGAAAAGAACGGTTTTCGACCTGTTCATCTTCGCAAAAGGTCATTCGTCAAAAACACAATCCGTTCTTGCGCGATAGAAATGAGCGAGCGAGAAAAGGGATCGTACGAATTAAAGTTTGAGGTCGCCAATTAACGATGCAAGGTCAACCACAAATCATCGGCAAGTTACCATCCTTCCAAAAGAGTTGGGCGAAGCAACTTTTCGCCCTGGGTTTGTGCGTCGCGGTAAGCGGTGGCTCGGCCAACGTGACGATGGCCGCCGACTCTGGCGAATCGAAGACGACTCAATCGTTGCCTTCAACCAGCGGACGTGAGTTGAGCGAGTCGCAACGAGAAGCGTTGTTGTTGCGTGGATCGCAGTTGTTTGCGAATCAGTGCGCATCGTGTCATGGCGAAAAAGGCCAGGGCATTGATGGCGCCCATGAGTCGGCCCTCGCGGGTGATCGATCCGTGCAAGAGTTGGCTACCGTCATTGATCAAACAATGCCCGAGGGTGAACCGGAACTCTGTGTCAGCGAAGATGCTTTCGCGACGGCACTTTACGCGTATGAAAATTTCTACAGCGAAGCCGCACAACTTCGAAATTCGCCCCCGAGAGCGGCATTGGCACGATTGACCGCGGAACAGTTTCGCCAAAGTGTGACCGACATCTACACTCACTTCCGTCGACGCAATCAAGTCGGCGAGGAACGAGGGCTCGATGCGATTTATTTCAATCACAGCGGTTGGAAAGAGGATAAGAGAGCCTTCGAGCGAGTCGATGCGAAGATCGATTACGACTACGGTATGGATAGTCCTGGTGAAGGGATTGAAAACAACAAATTTTCAATCTACTGGAACGGCGGCGTATTGGTGCCTGAGAGCGGACGTTACGAGATCATCGTGCGTGGCATGGGTGCGTTTAAGGTTTACTTGATCGACACCGAGAAAGCTTTTTTTGATAACCACGTGCAATCGGGTGACGCTGCCGAGTACAAGGCGAACATCGAATTGCTCGGCGGTCGCCTTTATCCACTGCGACTGGAGTTCTTCAAACGCGAACGCAAGACGGGCGATGTCCCGGCAAGCTTTTCACTTTCATGGCGAAGACCAGGCGGCGTTGAGGAAATCATTCCGACTCGAAATCTCGTGCCCGGTGGGTTCGAAAAAACATTCGCGCCACAAGTTCAGTTGCCCGCCGATGATCGCAGTGCTGGTTATGAACGGGGCTCGACGATTAGCCGGGAGTGGGATGAAGCGATAACCAAGGGCGCGGTCGAGTTTGCTGATGTGGTCGCGGATGACCTTTGGCCTCGCTACGCCAAAGATCATCGCAAGAAAAATGACGCGCCCGAAGGTCGAGAACTGCTCCGACAGTTTGCCTACGAGCTAGTTGATGTTTCGCTTCGACGACCTGCGGGTGATGAAGTCCGCAAGGCTTATGTCGATGACCAACTGGCCGCAACCGACGACGATCATGAAGGGCTGCGTCGGATCGTGATCCTGACGTTGAAGTCACCGCGCTTTTTGTACCCGTCGCTCGCAATGGGCGTGTCTCCTGACTTCCAAAATTCGATGCGACTCGCGATGACGATGTGGGATTCGGTTCCCGATGATCGGCTTTGGCGCGACGCGGAAAAAGAAAGCCTCAATAGCGAAGCACAAATTCGAGATGCCGCTTGGAGAATGCTCGAAGACCCACGTACCAAGGCAAAGACACGCGAGGCGCTTCATCATTGGTTGAACCTCGGTCACATCAGCGAACTCACGAAGGATGAGGAGTCATTCGCCGGCTTCGATGCTGAATTGGTAAGCGATCTACGTGATTCACTCGATTTATTTTTAGAGTCGGTTGTTTGGAGTGAAGCGAGTGATTTTCGCCAGCTTTTGCAATCCGATTGGGCATACAGTTCAGATCGGATGGCGAAGTTTTATGGCGATCAGTGGAAGCCAACGGGCGATGATGCCAACGGTGATTTTTCACGAACGGCCTCCAACGCAGATCTCCGCGTGGGTGTGCTGACGCATCCATTGATGATGAGTGGGCTGGCGTACAACGACACCACATCGCCGATTCATCGAGGTGTATTTCTGACCCGGTTCATGCTGGGTCGCGTTATGCGACCACCCACCGATGCGTTCGCGCCGCTTAGCCCCTCGCTTCATGCGGACTTGACCACTCGGGAACGAGTTCACCTGCAAACCGGATTAACGGCCTGCCAATCCTGTCACAGCGTCATCAATGCACTCGGTTTCAGCCTGGAGCAGTTTGACGCGGTCGGGAAATGGCGGACCGATGAAAAGTCCAAGCCGATCGATGCGACCGGCAGCTACATCGACCGCCAAGGAAACAATGTTGCGTTTAATGGCGCACGAGAGTTGTCGCAATACTTGATCAACAGTGATGATGCTCAAACGGCGTTCATCAATCGAATGTTTTTGCACTTCGTCAAACAGCCAATCGGTGCGTATGGTGTGGATCGGTTGGAGCAGATGAAAGTTAAATTTCGCGAAAGCGACTATAACATTCGAAGTTTGATTGTTGAGATTGCCGTCGTGGCGGCGACGGGGCCCAAGCCTCAAAAAACGATTTGAGTGATCGCTTTACGCGAAACGAACGCAGATTGAAAAAATTGATAATTACGTGAAAAGAAAAACGAAGATCATGACGAACCAAAATACTAGCCGTCGCGAGTTTCTCCGCCGAACCGGAATCACGGCGGCAGCGCTGCCCCTATTCATGAACTTGTCGAGCCTCGGTTGGGCATCGGCGACGACGAAGCGAAAAAGGCTTGTCGTCGTATTTACGCCCAACGGCGTCATTCCCGAACACTTTTGGCCAGATGCGGAAGGCAAGCTCGAATCGTTTAAGCGAATCCTTCAACCGCTTGACCCGTTTCGCGATCAAACGTTGACGCTCCACGGATTGTGCGACAAGATTCGCGGTGATGGCGATGGCCACATGCGAGGCATCGGGTGCTTGCTGACGGGGATCGAACTTTTTCCGGGCGACATCCAAGGCGGAAGCGATACGCCTGCGGGATGGTCACGTGGAATTTCGATCGACCAGCATATCAAGAACAAACTCCAACAAGACACTTCGACGCAAACCCGCTTTGGTTCGCTGGAATTCGGAGTCATGGTTCCTGATCACGCTGATACGTGGACACGAATGTCCTACGCAGGGCCGAATCAGCCCGTCGCGCCGATTAATGATCCCTACCAAATGTTCGACAAGTTGTACGGACAAGTGAAAGATCGCGACACCATTGCGAGCGTGCTCGATGACTTGAGCGAAGACTTCCGCAAAGTCGAAGCGCTGCTTAGTGCCGAAGATCGACAACTGCTTCAGCAGCATGCTTCCATGATTCGAGATCTTGAGAAAGACATGCGTCAAGAGAAAGAGCTTGCCGCAACGAAGCAGGATCTCGGCCATGCCGTTCCCGAAATGCCAGAGGGCGTCGAAAGGGAAAACGACAACATGCCTCAACTTAGCCGGATGCAGATCGACCTGATGGTTAACGCATTCGCTGCTGACTTCAATCGTATCGCCACCCTGCAATACACCAACAGCGTTGGCGGCGCGAAGATGAATTGGATCGGTGTCGACGAGGGGCACCATGCGCTATCGCACGAGCCCGATTCGAACACGGACGCGTATGAGAAGTTGACAAAAATCAACACCTGGTTCTGTGAGCAGATCGCTTATCTTTCAAAACGATTGGCGGAGACGCCGGAGCCGGGTGGCGAAGGCTCGATGCTCGATCACACGACGATTATCTGGACGAATGAGCTCGGCAAGGGAAATTCGCATACCTTGAACGACATTCCATTTGTGTTGGTCGGTGGTGGTCTAGGATTCAAAATGGGGCAAGCGATTCAATTGAAAAAGGTGCCTCATAATCGGTTGCTGCTAAACATCGCTGAAGCGATGGGTCATCCCACGCCAACCTTCGGCAATCCTGACTATTGCGCTGATGGCCCGCTGACCGGGCTCGTTTGAGCAGCGATCGGGAAATGATTTCCGGAATCGTCATTGTCGTCATCACGCTCGGATGTGATGACTCGACAATGACGAACAGCGTTTGACGCACGGCGGCTCCTCAATATTTTACTTACGAGTTCGCCGTTCTTCGACTTCAGACAACGAGCTTGAGCTTTTCAATCAAATCGAATCGCCATCGCAGAATCGACTCATCGTCTCTCCAGGTGCGATACACTATCACGTGAGCATTCATCGCTTTCCAGGTCTGATGGTCGTGCAATCGAACAACACTTGTCTAAAAATCACTTGCCGTACGGGACCTTATTTTAGCCCTGTTTGCAAACTCAGCAAGCAACTTATAACCCGATGATTGAATGTGGAACACATTGAGCTTCCTCGCGCGCTCATCGAGTGACTAAGTCGCTAGTCCGCAAGCCTGATGCCTCCGCACTTTATCTCATCGAACCAAAGGTACTTTAATGATTTGGAAATTTGCACAGGCAGGCTTCATGGTCTTTCTTCTTGCGACGACGGCTGTTGCCACCGCCGCTGATCCCAATCCATCCAAACCAAACATCATCTTTGTTCTCAGTGATGATTTAGCGATGGGCGATTGCGGGGCTTACGGTCAGAAGCTGATTCAGACGCCGAACGTTGACCAACTCTGCTCCGCAGGAACTCGTTATCTGCAGGCGTACACGGGAACAACCGTCTGTGCTCCGGCACGATCGACGCTGATGACGGGCCTGCATACAGGACACTGCCCCATTCGAGCGAATCGAGAGATTCAACCGGAAGGCCAAATGCCGCTTCCTGAAGGCACCTACACCGTCGCTCAACAGCTCAAGCAACAGGGCTACGCGACCGCATGCGTTGGTAAGTGGGGCATGGGTATGTTTGATACTTCGGGAAGTCCTTTGAAGGTTGGTTTCGACCATTTCTATGGATACAACTGTCAACGTCATGCACACAGCTACTTTCCTACCTACTTGTACAACGATGACCAGCGTTTCGAATTGCCGGGCAACGATGGAAAGTCCGTGGGTGCGACGTATGCGCAAAGTCTGATCGGCGAGGAAGCGTTGAGGTGGGTGTCGTCCATCAAAGACCAGCCCTTCTTTTTGTTCTATGCCATCACGCTTCCGCATGGACGCCATGAGATTGACGATTTCGGTGTCTATGCTAATAAGCCATGGAGCAATCAACAGAAAGCTTACGCGGCACAAGTTACCCGGCTCGACAGCGATTTGGGGCGTTTGACGCAGCGGCTAAAGGATCTTGGTATCGAGAAAGATACGCTTCTTATGTTTTCCGGTGACAACGGCTCATCGTTTCCTGAGACGTCCGAAATCGGCCGTCTATTCGATCAAACCATGGGCGGCCAGTTACGCGGATTCAAACGCGGCATGTACGAAGGTGGTTTGCGGAATGCGGCATTTGCATGGTGGCCGGGAACGGTGCCCGCGGGGCGAGTGACTGACGAGCCGTGGGCATTCTGGGACTTCTTGCCAACCGTGGCTGAATTGACCGGGTCAAAATTGCCCGAAGGTGTGCATTCCGATGGTCATTCTTTGGTCTCGTTTCTAAAAGGTGGTCCAGCTCCAAAACGAGATTATTTTTATTGGGAGTTACACGAGGGCGCTTCGATTCAGGCAACGCGGTTTGACAATTGGAAGGCTGTGCGCAACGGCCCGAACCAGCCCATCGAGCTTTTCGATCTTGACACGGATCAGGGCGAGAAGAACGACGTTGCGGGTGAACATTCCGACCTGGTTTCCAAGGCCACATTGATCATGAAGGATGCAAGAACCGAAGATCCCAACTGGCCGCTACGTGTTAAAGCTGCCCCCAAGAAAAAGAAGTAGAGAGCTTCTATCGTTTACTTGTTGGCGGCTTGCTTCGACTCGATGCCGTTGGTCAACGTTTTTGATTTGGATACTACTGCGATATGTTTGGCGTTATTCATGGCATGCGGATCGGTGGCACGATCAGGGGAATGTTGGTTATTCTGATCGCTGCTTCGTTCCCCGAAGCGGCCACGGTGGCACAATCCGTTGATGACCAAAAGTCCATCCCAGCGAACGACTCGGCCGCGGAACCCTCGACACCCACAAGTGAGTTTGGGTTGACGATTCGTAGCACGGATGCCAGGTCACCGGAGCAAGAACGGACCGGTTTCCACTTGCCACCGGGATTTCAGGTCCAGCTCTTTGCATCGGAGCCACAGATTGCCAAACCATTGAATATGGCATTTGATGCTCGCGGACGACTTTGGATCACTCAAACATTCGAATACCCAAGCCCTGCTCACGCGGGTCAGGAACCACGAGACTCGATTCAAATATTGGAGGATACCAATGGTGATGGCAGCGCAGATACGGTCACGCAGTTTGCCGACAAGCTAAACATCCCGATCGGCTTAGTGCCTTACGGTGATGGGGTCATCTGTTTTAGCATTCCCGACATTTTGTACTTGCGCGATACCGATGGAGATTCCGTCTGTGACCATCGCACCAAACTGTTGGGGCCTTTCGACACGACACGCGACACCCACGGCATGATCAATTCACTGCGTCGGGGCGAAGATGGTTGGATCTATGCTTGCCATGGCTTCAATAACCACTCCATCGTTGCGGCAAGCGATGGATCCAAGATCGATTTGACCAGTGGCAATACGTTTCGTTTCTGGCCCGATGGCAGCCGTATCGAGCAATTTACTCAAGGCCAAGTCAACCCGTTTGGCATGACTCAAGATCAATGGGGTGATTGGTATTCGGCGGACTGTCATAGCAAGCCGATCTCGCGATTGATTCGCGGTGGTAGTTACAAGAGTTTTGGCCGACCAGACAACGGCCTTGGCTTTGTGCCAGACTTGATGAACCACTTACATGACAGCACGGCCATCAGTGGTTTGGTTTGCTACGAAGCTTCGCACTTTCCAGAATCGTTTCATCATGATTTATTTAGCGGCAACGTGATGACCAGTCGCATCAATCGAAATCGAATGGTGGCGACCCAGGAGGGTATCACTGCGGTTGAACAACCTGATTTCATGACCAGCGAAGATTCATGGTTTCGTCCGGTCGATATTCAGCTTGGGCCTGATGGAGCGATTTACGTAGCGGATTTTTATAACAAGATCATTGGCCATTACGAGGTTCCCCTGGATCATCCCGATCGTGATCGGTTTCGAGGTCGAATCTGGCGAATCACTGGACCGGATGATGAAAGTTCTCAACCGCTTCATGCCGCAGTGCTGCCTCATGAGCGCGAATCAAGCGTTCGTTCCGTCGGGTCTCCTTTCGTATTCGAGTTAGGTAGTGACAACGCGACACGACGCCGCTTGGCGCTTCAACAAATTTGTGATTACGACTTCGAGGCAACAGAATCAGAACTTCATGATGCGATCTCTGCGTCCGACTCGGTTCATCGTCAAGTCAACGCGATGTGGGCATTGGCACGCGGCGGTAAATTGACCTCCGCGGAACTTTCATCGGTCATGCAGTCAAAGGAACCGTTAGCACAGGTTCATGCCTTCCGATGTGCTGCCGTGTTTGCGACATTCGCCGATGAAGCTTTGCGAATGACGGGTCCTGAGGATTCCGTTGTCGTCGACCCGAATGCTCGACTCGCGATCTCGCAGGCTCGCATGGAGGCTTTGGCATCGTCCGCGAGTGCGACAAGCTTTGCTGAGTTGATTCGCATCGCGACGTCTTATCCTCCTGGTAATCTTCTGTATCAAGCCGGGAAGATTTGTGTTCGCCGCGCTTTGGAGTCTTCTGAGCGGCGACAAATGCTGATTCCTGATTGGCATGCAGCGACGTTCAACGCGAACGCCGATGGATCGCTAGGCCTCGATGGTCCGCACTCGGCTTATTTGGCTGACGTGCTCACGACGATTCCGTCCAGTGACCTCGCCGAGGGTTTGTTTCAATTCATGCAAACATCCCGGCCACAAGATCTTCAGAAGCGAGTACTGATCGATTATGCGATTAAGAATTTGCATGCTGATCGATTGCCATCGTTAGTGGCTTATCTACGAAACAATGAGGCGATCCGCTTGGACGAACAAGCCGAGTGGCTGGAGCGATTGCGAGCTCGATTGGAGGCTGCGGGTAAAAGAAATGTCTCGGAAGTCGAGCAGTGGACGGCGCATGTCTTAGACGGCTATCTGCGACAAGTCCAAGACCTGATGAATGAGTCTGATTCGGCGATCCTGGGTTGGCACGCCGAACCGCTCGATGCGAAGAGTGTCGGGTTGGGGACGGTGGCAAGTGCCGCTCAAAATGTGAGCTGGCTGACGGAGAACCGAAAGGCGAAGGATCAACAGAATGATCATCTTTACTTCAGCAGTTTGACGCTGGGTGAAAAGTATACAGGGCGATGGATCAGCGACTCATTTGTGGCACCGGTTGAGATAACTTGTTGGGTGGCCGGTCATGACGGCGTCCCGAATCAGTCAGCCCTGGGCCTTAACTCCATGAAGCTGATTGATGCCAACAGTGGCGAAGTTCTTCACCAAGCAAGGCCGCCACGTAACGATGTGGCAAAGCAGGTCACATGGTCAACGGATGAGAACATGGGGCGATCCGTTCGAATCATCGTCACTGATGGCGATGCGGGAAAGGCCTACGCCTGGATTGCCGTAGGACGCTTTTCGGTTTCAGGTCTGAATCCGATTCCGATGCAGCCACTCATCGATCGGGTGACTGGGTTTCTTGGTGATGCACCGTTGGTCTCTTGGCAATCAAAAATCGAATCATTGATTTTGGACGATCGATTGGATTGGCGCTCGCGGTCTCGACTTGCGGAATCGCTTGTGCGAGCAAAACGACACCTTACCTTGGCCAATGTTTTGTCTGCAGCGAATCAAATGCAGGCTTCGGCTGGCCTGCCCAGTCCGAGTCAAATGATTGAACGGTTAAAGAGAGATTCTAGTACTACTAACGCGATTGAGTTGGCGATTGAGTTGGCGAGAAGTTTGGGACAAAACACGCCTTCAAATCGTCACGTTGAAATCGCCAGGCCGTTGATTGGCAGCCCTGAAGGTCGCAGCCTGTTGGTTCAGCTGATTGAAACGGGACAACTTGGCACTCGATCGGTCGTGGGACTTGAATCACTGTTGCCGGACGATGCCACTACTAAGCAGCCCGGAGATGCCAATCACGCCGATGACGCCAATGCGGTAATCAAGCTGATGGCGTGGTGCCAAGCCGCTGATCCGTCGGCGGAGGTCCAGGATGAGATGTTGCGAAAACGGACCGTCAGTATGTCGCTCGCCTCCATCGATCTTGACTCTGGCCAGCAGTTGTTTGAAAAGAATTGCCAAACCTGTCATCAATTGTCAGGCAAAGGGACCGTAATCGGACCACAGTTGGATGGTGTGAAGACACGTGGGCTCGAACGATTGGCCGAGGATGTTTTGTTGCCTCATCGCAACGTGGATGTCGCCTTTCGGGCTTCGACTCTGTTGCTGGAAGATGGCACCATTGTCGCCGGCTTGGTCCGAAGTTTGGATGGTTTCGAGACCCGGATCGTGCAAAGCGACGGCAAGGAAAGAGTGATCTCCGTCGAGGATATTGCATCGCAACGAGATTCGCAGCGTTCGCTGATGCCGGACAACTTCGGGGACCTGCTGACGGACGACCAGTTGGCAAGCTTGTTGGCATTCCTGGCGAAGTGACCCCGTTCCATGAGGTTTCGTACAATCCATCTGGCACGTTTTTTAAAAACTATCGCTTCAACAGCGTTTGCAGCGCTTCAAATTCTGTCTTATCGAGCTTGCCGTTTTGATCGCGATCCAAGCGGTCAAAGATGGGGCCCGCTGCATTGGCGTTGTCGGGCATCCGCTCGCGGACCTCTGCTTTCGTTATTTCCCCATCATCGTTGATATCCAGTTGACCGAATAAGATTCCACCGCTCACGCTACCTTCTCGGCCGCGAATGGCGTCGATGGCTTGAGCGCGACGCATTCCGTCGACGGCTTCCCCTGGCTTCGCTCCGGGTACGATGTATTCAACATAGCCGAGGTGCATCTCATCAAAGGTTTGTTGGCCCCAGCGAACGGTACGTGTGGGATCCGGATTCGCCGGATTGTTCTCACTATTGTCGTACCAGGCGGTAAAGCGAAGCGTATCGCCGCTCTTGAGTGACAGCGGTTCGGCATAGCGATAGAGCAACTGCCAATTGAAATCGTAGTTGGGAACATCGAGCAACGTTTCGGTGCCGGTCGATGTGACAACTTCGTAGCGAGCCGCTT
>Ga0105051_10005917_pt1 | contig 13415 bp, 15 predicted proteins | sample FRY02_FD_78383 | JGI IMG/M metagenome (GOLD analysis project Ga0105051, IMG submission 78383) | Freshwater microbial communities from Lake Fryxell liftoff mats and glacier meltwater in Antarctica - FRY-02 (megahit assembly) | ecosystem: Environmental > Aquatic > Freshwater > Ice > Glacier... | reverse complement strand
GTGGCGTCAGTGCGTAGGTACCGCCAGAACGCACGAACAAACTGAAGTTTTTCGCGTGACCATCCGTCGCGCGCAACATCCAGAACAAAACCTGTGACTGAAAAAATACGCGCCGGTCTTGCCCAGCCTGACTCGACGTTTCCAGTAAACCCATAATGCGCGCAACCCCGGGACCGCCATCCGCCTCATACTTCAGATGCGGCGGGGTACCAGTTGCCTGACACATATCCTCCTGAGGCAACCTAATGAGCCAAGGCGGCTCGTTTTCGTTTTTCGACCACATGCGATCAAAACGCTTAACCGCCAAGACTTTCAGTCCCTCAAATTGCAAAGGCTCGGTCCGTGCAACCGGCAAGCCATAAGCCGCCAGAATCTCAGAGCACAGCCACTCATTTTCGACTGATTCACTCAAGTCAAACTGCATATTGCCAACTAAACCTAGCGGTAACTTAAGGATATGAGAAGTAGGTGTACTGGCGTGCGGTCGACACCACTGGCCATTGTGTCGCAACAGGGCTGTTTTTTCTTGCGCGCCAGCAATCGATATTCGGAATCCCCCATCATCGAAATCAGAATCTTCCACCTGGCTTTGCGTCGCAACACCTTTGAGCAAACGCGCGATCTCGGCATCAGTCATTGGGGTCGCCTGAATGGACCTGACGTCAGTAGGCGCCATACCATCAGGCAATATTTGCAATGCCCCCACGCAGTCCCTACCGATCTCGGCTAACAAGGCAAAGGCATCAGCCGAGTCCGTCCGAAACCGACGGGCCACTCGTTCGCGAATAGCATAGCTATCAGGCAACAGATTTTCAAAATAAGCGCGTACAGCAGGCACTTTATGAGGACCATTACCGGGGGTAAATGGAAGCGAAAGGGACAAGGGTCTACCTTGTTCAGAAGCCACCCAGTCATCGTCGTACTGAAGGTATTCGCCAAGACGGGGTTGAATCCCCCATGTGCCGACAAAATGTCCATTCATCCAAAGCCCGAGTGCTCTGATACGAGAGTGTCTACCCATTTGCTTACCACTCCAAATCTGAGGCGCTCTCGCGAGGTTGATTCTCACCCGTATGACGTAAAACGAGCTCAACTCCATACATGTTCAAAACTTGAAGGAGGCGGTCAGCGCTTATTTTGTCGGAGTGACGTTCCAAAGCAGAAAGAGTCTGTTGTGTGACACCCAGCCGCTTTGCTGTGTCGGCTTGGGTCAAACCAGCCTGCTTACGAAAGGCTTGGAGCAGTGTAGGCAGCTGTTCAGCTGTACGAATAGAAAATTCACGCATACAAACCTCAATCTGTTTTTTTTATTATACAAATAATAATATGTAAAACCATAATACATATTTAAATTTGTAAAATTAATATACAGCTTACAAGTTGTAATAGTTAAATTCGTGATGATTTTGATCGGAGCAATGGATGTTACTTGGCGTAACTATCCAGAAAGTACTTTGCCATAAAGCCGATCAAGGTAAAAAAGCCGCCGCAATAGGCGCTGATCAGCCACATGAATTTGCGCTCAAAGAACACGTGCAATTGTTGATGACTGTGCGCAATTTCTTGGCGAAGTTGAGCCTGGCCATCTGCCATTTCTTTGCGGAGCTCGGCTTGGCTTAAGGCAATCTCCTGACGTAACTCGGCTTGACCCTGGATCATCTGCACGCGCAGATCAGCCATCGCTTGGCAAAGTTGGGCCATAGAACGATCGAGACGCTCGACCATTTTGGTGTTTTGTTCAACAACAAGTTCAAGTGTCAGCACGCGTTTTTCCATCCCGAAAGTATGAATAGGATTTTGTCCTATTTCTATTCGTAAATGTTCGTACGGAAACACTTTGATACAAAACTCTTGAGTTCCATATTACTTGGCGTAACTATCCAGAAAGTACTTTGCCATAAAGCCGATCAAGGTAAACAAGCCACCGCAATAGGCGCTGATCAGCCACATGAATTTACGCTCAAAGAACACGTGCAATTGTTGATGACTGTGCGCAATTTCTTGGCGCAGTTGAGCCTGGCCATCTGCCATTTCTTTGCGAAGCTCAGCTTGACCCTGAATCATCTGCACGCGCAGATCATTCATCGCCTGGCAGAGTTGGGCCATCGAACGATCGAGACGCTCGACCATTTTGGTGTTTTGTTCAACAACGAGTTCAAGTGTCAGCACGCGTTTTTCCATCCCGAAAGTATGATTAGGATTTTGTCCTACTTCTATTCGTAAATGTTCGTACGGAAACACTTTGATACAAAACTAATTTCAGTCTTTGCTAGCAATATTCATTCAAAATATAAGGCTATACGGTCAGATGTCCATGTCGCAACCCCTGTCCCAAAAAAATCAGTGTCCTCTGTCCAGACTGGACAATCTAAAATCATCGCACACGCCAACACAGGCCAGTCATCTGCATCACGAGCAGCAATCCTTTGCAAAGCCTGTTGTTGCATACCTTCATATAACTCTACATCAATAGAATGCACAATACTTTCTAAGCGATCCAGAACAAGCATTACTGCACTTGAATCAATCCCGCGTTTTTTCAAAATTACAGGAAGATATTTTCGCGCATCAATATAAGCTACTTCAGGCGTAAAAAACTTAACGGTGTTAGCGTTTTGAAAAATAAGCTCACGCACCTGCTTTCCAAGAACTGCACGAATCAAAATATTTGCATCAAGAACAATTGCTTTACTGCTCATGCGGCTTTTACTTTCAGTTTTTTTGCATTAGGACTAGCTCTCTTCCGTGCCGCTTTGAAATCAGCCACTACAACCTCAATATCAACAGTCTGTGCTTGCAGCAACTTGTCCAAAGCCTTGCTTGCCTTTTTCAAAGCAGCGAAATCTGCTTCTAAGTTTCCTTGTGCAGGAATAAAGTAGCCAACAGTCTGACCATGCCTCGTAACAGCCACAGGCGTGTTCGAGGCAATGTACTCAGCCAAGTCAGAGCGAAATTCACGGATACCAACTTTTGTCGCTTCCACAGAAGCCCCCTATTTTGTGTATCTTTGTGTACGCATTTTACACCATAATAATAGTAATCGCGACAAACGAGCATGCCCCAGTAACGTTCATGCCGACTGGCAATTGGTTCGTACTCCAAACGGTAAAAAGTGACTTATGATGGCTCTCATAACAACAGCAATATCGGAGATAACGCAATGGCACTGATTAACTACATCACGCAGATTAATTTTGATTTTGGTGCGATCAGCATCTTGCAGGCTGAATGCGATCGTCTGGGTATAAAGCGCCCAATGCTGGTGACTGACGCGGGGGTGCGCGCCGCCGGCATCGTAGATCGCGTGTTAGCGCAATTGAAAGATCCGCAAAGCGTCCAGGTGTACGACCAAACGCCGCCCAACCCTCACGAAGCCGCTGTACGTGATGCTTTGGCACTTTACAAACAAGGAAAGTTTGATGGCATGATCGCGGTGGGTGGTGGTTCTGCGATGGACCTAGCCAAAGCAGTTGCCGTCTGTGCTGCGCATCCTGGTCCACTCAAGGACTTTATTGCGGTGAACGGTGGTACTGCTCGAATCACTGCGGCTACTGCGCCGATTATCGCTATTCCGACCACGTCTGGCACTGGCAGCGAGGTTGGCCGAGGGGCAATGTTGATTTTGGACGATGGCCGTAAAGTCGGATTGTTATCGCCACATATCGTGCCAAAGTCCGCGATTTGTGATCCTGAACTCACCCTTGACTTGCCTGCCCTGCTGACAGCGGCCACAGGTATGGATGCGATCACGCATTGCTGCGAAACCTTTATGTCTTCTGCTTTAAACTTTCCTGCCGAAGGGATTGCCTTGGATGGTTTATGGCGAGGATGGCGTCATATTGAGCGTGCAACAAAAACACCTCATGACCGCGAGGCGCGCTTTCACATGATGAGCGCATCCACACAAGGGGCGATGGCGTTTCAAAAGGGCTTAGGTGCTGTGCACAGCTTGAGCCACTCCCTCGGAGGGATCAACCCAAAGCTACATCACGGCACGCTAAATGCGATGTTCTTACCCGCTGTGATCGCGTTTAATGCAACAGAAACCTCGATGCAGCAGGCTAAAAAACTTGAGCGCCTCGCCCAAACCATGGGTTTAGTCCAACCCGAAGAAGTCGTGCCCGCCGTCAAAGCAATGAATCAACGCTTGGGCTTGCCTGCGGGCTTAGCGGCCATGGGCGTGACATCAGACATGTTTCCCAAAATCATTGAAGGTGCGATGGCCGATCATTGTCACAAAACTAATCCACGCATCGCAACACCAGAGGATTATGCGCAATTGCTTGCGCAATCTTTATAGGTTTTCCTGGGGAATAGAGCGCTTGATCTTGAGCGCTTCATTCTTAACGCGTGACCCACCAACCGACAACGCCCGCAATCACGCCCACTACAAAAGGCCAGAACCACTTGGGCATAGCAGACGCAGTTGGGCGGCTAGGATTTACATGCTCTAAAGAGACCTCCTCTTGCTTTGTCGACGGAGATGACTGAGCGGACTCTGGGTATTTCTCGAGCAATGCTTGCTCAAAGCGTTTAAAGAAGTCTTCAGCCAAGGACTTGGCCACACCGTCAATAAGACGTTGTCCAAGTTGTGCGATTTTTCCGCCCACTTTTGAGTGCACGGTATAGCGCAACTCACAGCCCCCATCGTTGGCAACGAGTTGTACTTTTGACTCGCCTTGTCCAAAGCCCGCGACACCACCTTGCGCCTCAAACTGTAGAGCATATGACTCGGGCGCTTGAATATCAGCCAAGGTAACCTTGCCGTTAAATTTGGCAGCGACAGGTCCAATTTTGATGGCGACCAACATCGCATATTGATGCTCGGCGATCAGTTCAAACTTCTCACATCCAGGAATGCAAGACTTCAAAATAACAGGATCGTTAAGGGCGTCCCATGCTTGCTGTTGTGAAGCGCCAAGTTGACGATGGCCTTGCATGTCCATAAGGTTCTCTCGTGTCAGTATTTACTGCTTAATCAAAGTAGCTAATGCGAGCGCTAATTTATCCAAATGTGCGAGATTGTGTATCGCTAACATACCATCCGCATACCTTTGCAGCACACTCGCTCCAACAGCACTCGGTGCATAGTGCTCAAAGCGTAACAATGGATTCAGCCATAACAAGCTACGGCAGTTACGCTTGAGCCAAGCAAGCTCCTGAGCCAGCACCGTCGATTCGCCAGTATCCAAACCGTCTGTGATGAATAGTACGACGGTACGACGACCGATAAGCTGTCGTTGATGGGACAAGCGTAATTGTCCAAGCGCCTGTCCAATTTTTGTACCACCGGCAAAGTCTTGGATCAGCGTGTTGGTACGCGCAAGCATCTGATCAGAATCCGCATGACGAAAAGCACTATTTAAATCCGTCAACTGATGTCCAAATGCAAACACCGAACGCGAAAGCCCTCGCGTACTGTGGTGTAAAAATGCCAACATCAGCCTGGCATAGCGTTCCATCGAGCCAGATACGTCGATCAAAATCAGTACTGGTAAAGCTTGGGTCCGCCGAGCTAAATAAGGCAAGGACAACAACTCGCCATCCATGCGTGCCGTTTCTCTTAAAGTACGTGCCCAGTCAATCCGACCGCCAGAATGACTGTGACGCATCCGGCGCGCAGCGATGCGCGGCCATGGCAAGCTGATCTCACTCGCTAAACGTTCCACTAATTTAAATTCACTAGCGCTCAAACTTTCAAAATCCGCATGTTTCAAGCGCTCTCGATCGCTCGCCGTCATCGCTGCGTCAAACTCTACAGAGTCCTCTTGGGCAGTCGCGCGCGTGGCGCTCGCCGCGATAGCAGCCAGGGCCTCCTGTGCTCTAGCTCGGCGCTTAGGCGCAGGTGCGGCCTCAGTTGTTTTCGGTAACATCTGCGCCAACAGTTGCTGCGTGAGCTCGGGGTTACGAAAATAAGCATCGAACAATTGCCTGAAGACTTCGAGATCCTGCTGACGACACACCATCGTCGATTCTAGCGCTGCCAGAAAATCTTGCTTGTTTTCGACACCCACTAATAGTGTGGAAGCGAGCGCCAAGCTAATCCGTTCGCTATCCATGGGCAGTCCTGCCCGCCGCAGCGTACGACCAAAACCGATCACATTGTCGGCCATCTTTCCAACCCGCGCATCACCGAGTTGCGTAGGCAAAATTAGACCTCTTGGTTCGGCGCAAGCAGCGCGTCAAGCATGGGCTCAAGCGCAGCAAGATCTTCACGTTGTTTAAATAAAATACCTACTGTGCTTTGAATGACTTCTGGATCAAGCTGCAAGGTGTTCAGTGCCACCAAGGCCTTTGCCCATTCCACGCTTTCTGCAATGCCTGGAGAACGACTAAAGGCGCTCACAAACGGCGCACGACGCAGACGTTCGACAAAGCTTGCAACTTGCTCGGCCAGCGCTTGACTCGCCTCGGGCACTCTCTCGCGCACAATCGCAAGCTCACGCTCACGATCCGGGTAGTCCATCCAGTGATAAAGGCAGCGGCGCTTGACTGCATCATTGAGATCACGCGTGCGGTTGCTAGTCAGGATGGTGACAGGCGGGCACTGAGCACGAATAGTGCCGAACTCGGGAATACTCACTTGGTACTCCCCGAGATACTCAAGCAAAAAAGCCTCGAACGGTGCATCGGCGCGATCGACCTCATCGATCAACAGTACTGCGCCAGGCGCAGGGGTTTGCAACGCCTGCAACATCGGTCGTCGTAGCAAGTATTTTTCTTGATAAATAGCATGCTCGAGCTGCTCAGGTGTGGCGTGATCTTGCTGCGCACGCATATGCATGAGCTGTGCCGCGTGATTCCATTCGTACAAGGCTTCGCGCTGCTCCATGCCGTCGTAACACTGCAGGCGAACAAGTGGACGCTTTAAGACGCTCGCCAAAGCCTTTGCCAACTCCGTTTTACCCACTCCCGGTTCCCCCTCAAGCAGCAAGGGTCGCTGAAGTCTCAGGCCGAGATAGACGGCCGTTGCCAAGCGTCGCTCGGTTTGATAACCGACCGAAGCAAGAGCCGTCGTCAACGCATCGACTGAATCAACGCTTAGCGTATCCGCCATGAAGAGTCCCAAAAACGCGCCCCAAGACTCCGCTGGAGCGCCATGCGCTAGGCAAGCGCCATCTGAACAGCCAGTCGGGTTTGCACCTTGATCAGCTGAGCACGGTAGCTGGCAGATGCGTGTATATCGCTATTGAGCTCAGCGTCATCGATCGCGACTTCCGCCACGACTTCTGGAGCAAAGCGCTTGTTCAGTGCTGCCTCGAGACCTGCATGTCGAAACACGCCGGTTGACGCGCCAGTCACCGCTACGCGAACGCCCTGCGCCGTCTCAGCCACAAAGACGCCCACCATTGCATAGCGTGAAGCACCTTGCTTAAATTTGGCGTAAGCCGCACGTTTTGGGATTGGAAAACTCACAGCGGTAATTAACTCCCCCGCATATAAGGCCGTCGCATACATTCCAAGAAAAAAGTCTTGGGCGCTGATGGTACGTGCGTCCGTGTAGATCGTGGCGTCCAGCGCCATCAGTGCGCTGGGATAACACGCCGAGGGGTCGTTGTTGGCAACCGAACCACCCATGGTTCCCATCGCACGGACTTGTCGATCGCCAATACCACCCGCCAAGGCGGCTAAGGCGGGAATATGCTGTTTCACCAAGGCATTGTTTTCAACATCGCAATGTTTGGTCATCGCACCGATCACAATCTGCTCACCGTCTTTGCGCACGCCGACCAACTCGGCGACGCGACTCAAGTCAATCAGTTGCTCGGGTTGCATCAGACGCTGCTTCATCGAGGCCAGCATGGTCTGACCACCCGCCAAGGCCTGTCCACCTGCTTGCACTAATTTTTGGGCATCAGCCAAAGAATTCGGACGCTCATAGGTAAATGCGTACATGTCCAGCTCCTCTTTAGGCTTGAACGGATTGAATGGCCTGCCACACGCGATGTGGTGTGGCAGGCATGTCCAGATCCTTGACCCCTAAAGGAGCCAGAGCATCCAACACTGCGTTCATGATGGCAGGCGGCGAGCCAATGGCCCCAGCTTCACCACAACCTTTGGTCCCTAAGGGGTTATGGGTGCAGGGCGTACAGATATGGCCGATCTTAAATTCTGGAAAGTCATCGGCGCGCGGCATGGCATAGTCCATATACGAGCCCGTCAACAACTGACCCGACTCGCGGTCGTAGACACAGTTTTCAATCATGGCCTGTCCGATGCCTTGAACGAGACCACCATGCACTTGGCCCTCGACAATCATCGGGTTAATGATGGTGCCAAAGTCATCCACCGCAGTAAAGCGATCTAAACGCACCACACCCGTTTCAGGATCAACTTCGACCTCGGCGATATATGTTCCCGAGGGAAACGTGAAATTTGTCGGGTCATAAAATGCTGTTTCATTTAGACCAGGCTCTAAGGTCTCTAAGGGGTAGTTATGGGGCACATAAGCCGTCAAGGCCACCGTACCAAAAGGGATTTTCTTATCGGTACCACGAACAGTAAACTCACCGTTCGCAAAATCAATATCCGTATCCGCAGCCTCCAGCAAGTGCGCCGCAATCTTTTTAGCTTTGGCTTCAATTTTGTCCAAAGCTTTCATAATCGCAGCACCACCCACAGAAATTGAACGCGAGCCATACGTCCCCATGCCAAAGGGCACACGACCCGTATCGCCATGAACAATATCCACGGCATCCACAGCGATCCCCAAGCGTGCCGCCACAACCTGAGCAAAAGTCGTTTCATGGCCTTGACCGTGGCTGTGTGAGCCCGTGAATACCGTCACACTCCCAGTCGGATGCACACGCACCTCACCGCACTCAAAGAGACCTGCGCGCGCACCCAAGGCACCCGCAATGTTGCTCGGAGCTAATCCACATGCTTCGATATAGCTTGAGTAACCGATCCCCCGCAATTTTCCTTGAGCCTTGCTCACGGCCTGTCGGTCTTTAAAGCCCGCAACATCCGCAAGCTTTTGTGAGGCATCCATGCACCCCACGTAGTCACCAATATCGTACTGAAGGGCGACAGGTGTTTGATAAGGAAACTGGGTGATAAAGTTACGACGGCGAATTTCATCTTGAGGCAGTCCGAGCTCGAATGCGGCTCGACTCACAATCCGTTCCACCAAATAAGTGGCCTCGGGACGGCCTGCTCCGCGATACGCATCCACCGGTGCCGTGTTGGTAAACCAAGCATCTACCTCGGCATAGATCAACGGTGTGGTGTACTGCCCTGCTAGCAAGGTGGCATAGAGGATCGTCGGCACACAGGTGGAAAACGTTGACAGATACGCGCCTAGGTTGGCGTCTGTATGCACACGAAGAGCGAGGAATTTTCCGTCTTTATCTAGGGCAAGCTCGGCATGGCTTGAGTGATCACGGCCATGCGCGTCCGAGAGAAATGCTTCGCCTCTTTCACAGACCCATTTAATGTTGCGATTGAGTTTTTTGGAAGCCCAGGTGAGGCAAACATCCTCAGCATACAAATAAATCTTTGAACCAAAACCGCCCCCCACATCCGGTGCGATGACTCGGACTTTGTGTTCGGGCAAACCCATCACAAATGCCGTCATCAACAAACGCTCAACGTGTGGGTTTTGATTAGAAACGTAAAGCGTGTAGTCGTCATTTGCACGGCTATAAGAGCCAATCGCTGCGCGAGGCTCCATGGCGTTCGGAACCAAACGATTATTGATGAGGTCTAGCTTGGTCACGTGGGCAGCATGCGTAAAAGCTGCATCCACCAAGGCTTTATCGCCAAGCGCCCATTTATAACAATGGTTGTCTGGCGCGGCATCATGCAAGGCCACTCCACCCTGTGCATCACGCACATCCACTACGGCAGACAAGGGCTCGTAATCCACCTCAACAAGCTCGGCTGCATTTTTTGCTTGTTCAAGCGTTTCAGCCACGACCATCACAACATGGTCACCCACGTAACGTACTGTGTCGAGCGCCAGAATGGGGTGAGGCGGCTCTTTCATCGGCTGACCGTCAGTGCTGGTAATCAACCACCCACAAGGCAATCCATTGATCTTGTCCTGCGCGACATCCTTGCCCTCGAGCACGCCAATCACACCCGGTGCGCTTTTGGCGACACGGATATCGACGCTTTTAATCAAAGCGTGTGCGTGCGGCGAACGCACAAATACAGCGTGCGCCATCCGTGCGAGCGTGATGTCATCCGTATATTGGCCTGCGCCGGTCAGGAAACGATAATCTTCTTTGCGTAACACTGACTCACCGATATGCGGCAGCTTTGCGAATTCATTTGCACCCATGGTCGCCTCCTCAAGCTTTCATGGCGGCAGCACCTTGCTGCACAGCCTTGACGATGTTTTGATAACCCGTGCAGCGACAAATATTGCCGTCTAATTTTTCACGGATCAGTTGAGCGCTAGGATCGGGATGCTTACGGCAAATATCCACAGCATTCATCACCATCCCGGGCGTGCAAAAGCCGCACTGCAGTCCATGACAGTCATTAAAAGCTGCTTGCATCGGATGCATCGTGCCATCGGCTTCGGCCAAGCCCTCTATTGTGTCTATTGAGGCACCCTCAGCCTGCGCGAGCAGCACATTACAGGACTTGATCGCATTGCCATTCATCAGGACGGTGCATACACCACACTGCGCTGTATCGCAGCCAACATGCGTACCCGTTAAATTAAGATGTTCGCGAAGCGCTTGAACTAACAAGGTGTTTGGTGCGGCAGTCAATGTCTCTGACTGACCATTCACAATTAATTGAATCTGCATCATGGAGCGGTCTCCTTTAACTAAATTAATTTAGTTTTTTTATTATTCGATGATTGAAACAAGACTCGAGTGATCCTATTACTTACTCAAGCTCACTTAAGATTACTTGCTTAAGCAGAGTAAATCTAGCAAGTGTTTGCCCCTAGTCAGTGAATGAGTGGCTGCATTATTCAATATCTCGGTGAGGACTTCCCCTATGGCAGAGACGTTTTTTCAAGCTAATAAACACTTATTGGTATGTTATTCGCTAATTGTTGTTAATAAAACTTCTTTTTTTTCAGATGTTTGATAGACTTAAAAAATATCTCATTTTGAACATGATGATTGTTAACAGAATGGTATCGAGAGCTTCATGCCAGAGAGCAGCAGCGAATGTTTAGAGGTGGTTGTGCTAAGCAAAATGCCGATGATGGCTGATGCGCTTGCCAAACTCATTGGTAGTTTTCCTAATGTCCGCATCAGCAACGTTTTGACCTCTGTTGAGCAAACCAAGGCCTTTTTGCAAGGTGCTTCTATCGATGTTGTTGTGGTGGATATTGACTCAGGACTCAAGCCTATCTCGGTTTTGGAACTAATCGCAACCGATCACCTAAAAGTGCTTGTTATAACGCAGACCGATGACACCGAAACATTTGGCGAGTTGGTCTCGTATGGTGCTAGCGGGGTTGTCGGCAAAACCGAGCCTTCTCTTACCTTAGCCCGTGCGATCGAATGTGTGGCTGCAGGTGAGCTTTGGCTTGATCGTAAAACAACAGGCAAAGTTTTTCATACCTTTGCGCGACGCAAAGACAACACAGCTGATCAAGAATACGCTGATCATCTAGCAAAGTTGACTCGCAAGGAAAAGGAGATCGTTAAAGCTTTGCTAGAAAATCCCACCTCACCTGGCAAGCGAATAGCGAGTTTGTTGAACATCAGTGAACATACGCTGAGAAATCACTTGACCTCAATCTACAGCAAACTGGGCGTCAACAAACGTGCCGAGCTTTTCATGCTTGTTTCACGTACCAACTAGACCAACATCAACATGCCGAGGGCCCAGGTGATCAAAATGGCGGGGATCAGCCATCCCATGACCATGACCATGCCCATGCCCATCATAGGCAACACGGTAGTGAAGCTCTCGAGCATGTCTTGGAGTTTTTGAACTACACTGACCCATGCCACTGGGTCAAACTAGGCAGCTAACCAGGCAGGGATGACAAAGCTGCTGGTGACCGCCTCAATAGACATGGTGGGTTCTGCAGACATTCTCTTTGCAGACCAATGCACAGCCTTGGCTAATAAAGCCGCGCCGCTCGTCGACAATAGCGCAACGAGGGCGACGCCTCCCCAAAGTATGGCTTTCATTTGAACACTCCATCAGATAGCCGCAAACGGCAAACATGTTGGAGTTGATCTTGGGGGTGAATTGACTTCGTATCAATCGAACTTTTTTTTGAATTTATGTTCGGTTTTTTCGAATCAATTCACCCATTCAAGCGTCAGATTTTTGGGTCGATTGTTCAAGAACATGGCGTATTTTTAAATACAAAATACGCCATGAGTCTATTGCATCGCAGCGACAAGCGGCTTGAGCTCTTCGCGGATCACTTCAAGCGATTTGGTAAAGTCTGCACCAGACATGTAAGCCAGTACAGCTGCATCGTTTTTGACCGTGGCAACAAAAGCGGGATCAGCGATCGTATCTTTGATTGCTTGCTGCAAGCGATTAGCAATATTGTCTGGCAATGCTTTAGGTCCTGCAATTGCCCGCTCAGATGTCACACGAACCTTATAGCCAAACGCATAAATCGTGGGTACCTTGGGGATCGCTGATATTGAAGTCGGATTCATCACAGCGACAGGGATGATGTTTTTCATGTCGCCATAACCTGCAAGATATTCACCCACACTCGCGAAGGCAAAATCAACGTGTCCACCGATCAGAGCACTTTTGAACTCACCTGCACCCTTAAAAGGAATGTCAGTGCCATTGACCTGAGCAGCCGCTTCGAGCTTGAGCAAAGCCTGATGCCCACTGGTACCACGTCCGCTTGTCGCAAATGACAAAGATTTCGGATCCTTTTTTAGGGCCTCAATAATCGCGGGGATTGTTCTGTACTTCGCATCGCCGCGAACCAATAATACGGCTGGATCGTCGACCACGCGGGCGATGATACGCACATCATCCGTTTTGTAAGTCGCCTGCTTGTACATCGGAATAAATACAAAGCCTGGTACGTTAATAAAACCGACGGTATAGCCATCAGGTTTAGCACGCGCAAGATACGTGGTTGAAATTTCACCACCAGCGCCGGGCTTATTCACTACAACAATTCTAGTCTTGCCTCCAAGCTTTTTTTCAAGAAAAGGCACTAGGGCTCGAGCCATTAAGTCTGTTCCGCCACCGGGTGCGAAGCCAACGACTAATTCGATTGCTTGGTCTTCAGGCCAAGCGGCAAAGCTAGGAGCACACAACACACTAAGAAACATTGCCGCGGTCGTGACTTTAATCTTTCGAAGAGACATACAGCTTCCTTTAAAAGTTGTCTTAAAATTTTTATAATGGACGGCGGTTTCAAGTACGAAGTGCAACTTTGATTAATTGAGTTAAGTGGCTGAGAATGTTCTAGTATTCAAAGCTTCTTGACCAGCCAGTCGAAGATTGCC
>Ga0105051_10005911_pt1 | contig 13425 bp, 11 predicted proteins | sample FRY02_FD_78383 | JGI IMG/M metagenome (GOLD analysis project Ga0105051, IMG submission 78383) | Freshwater microbial communities from Lake Fryxell liftoff mats and glacier meltwater in Antarctica - FRY-02 (megahit assembly) | ecosystem: Environmental > Aquatic > Freshwater > Ice > Glacier... | reverse complement strand
TTAAAATTTTTTGAAAAAACACTCAGCACACAGTGATATATTCCTTCTTCTCTTTTTGCAAATATTTGACTCAATGAACTCCTTAACCCAGTGGCGAATGAGCCCTATTTTTATGCTATTTCTTCTGACCGTCTGAAATATCAGATTTTTGTGTATATCGATGATGAACAAAGAGCAAATACATCTCTAGGTAATCAAAGGGTGTATTCCGTTTGAGTTCCTGATCTTTTTGTTTTAAATTCAAAGAATCAGATACTTACTTCACTTCAAATGGATGCTAATTCAGTTGATATGACCTTGCCTGATGTACGCAGAAAAATGTGATTAGAACTTTTCGGGAGTTGTTTGGATATTTTTAATTTTAAAAATGATTTTATCACAAGACCAAAATCAGGAGCATATACTATCGATATAGATGGTCGTGAGACGAAGGTTTTCTGTGATATGCAGACTGATGGAGGAGGCTGGACGCTCTTTTATGCCAATAATGGCTATGCGGAATCACCTATAGCAAAATCGTTCGTCGAAATGAGGGAGACGATGACCATAGAGCCAGTTCTGGACTTGAGTAAGTATGATGATCAGTACCTCGCAGGACTTCTGGACTATTCACATTTTACCGCACGAGGCTCTGCAGAACTCCTCATACGCAATCGGGGGACTGAAGACCAGAAAAAATGGGTGAAATTTATATTTAGCAATGCTCGGACCCTCGAGTGGGCATTGGGGCCTCTTGTTCTCTGAAAGACAGATTCTGGATGCTTCAATCTCCCCCGTCGGGATACATGGAATATAGTGAATAATGATCAAAAGATTGTGTATGAAAATCTCCGTCAGATGATGAACCATGGTGGCACGAGCTGGGGGGTGAGTCATGAGAAGTATTCTTGTAATGATAGGGGAGCCTGAATAAATGTTATACCTTTTATTGCTTTTTATAATGCCAATTCATTACTTTATACGGATAGATCCAGATCAAACGAGTGAGTAGGCGGAAAATGGTGAGCGGAGGGCGAATATCGATATTTTATTCGATAATTTTAATTTTCTTAAACACCGCGAGCTGATTACAGAAGAACTCAAAATGCTCAAAATGCTCTAGCTCGAGTCCAAAATCGTTTGCAGCAACTAGGAAGCGATCCCTGTTGTAGATAGTTATGTGATCAGTTAAGACTCATTTTCCTTCTCGCATTCCTAATTTACATATTATTGGGTAAATCAAATCGTTTCAAAAATTGGAAGGAGTTGTAATTATTAGCCTTCACCCCATTTTTAAATTCCTAGTTGCCGTTAGAAGAAATTTTTTTTGATTATATATATGTTCTATTACAGCTATACTTACTACTGTATCAAAAGTTATATTTTCCAAATAAAGAAGCTCGTCCAAATCATGCTGTATAAACTTAAGAGAAGGAAAATTTGTAGATAGTGCATCAATGATTTTTTTGTTAAAATCAACGCCAGTATAGTTATTTTTTACCCCTTGAGTATTTAAATAATTTGCAATGGATCATAACCCACATCACAGCTCTAGAATATTTCCGTATAGGTAGGGAATAACTTTGTTATTTCTCACTTTTTCTAGCCTCCGAGGAGAAAATATATATTTTAGCATGTTTGCATTCTAATATTTAAGTACGAGTTGTCACATTTTTATCTTTGGTGCTTATTTGTTGCAAATGAATTAAAAAATATAATAATAAGTATTATGAAAAAGAAATCTTTTTGTATAATTGCACCTATATTTCCCTGGAGGGGTGGTATTGCTCATCATACAAATCAACTAACTGATGTTCTTGTAAAATCAGGACACACGGTGTCAATTTTTACATTTTCTCGTCAATAACCCATTTTCTATATCCAGGAAAGAGCCAAATTGAGCCAGAATGAACAGTAAATCCTTTGCCAAAATCACCCAATTTTTTAATTTATAAATTAATTGATACTATTAATCCTTTTTCATGGTATCGAACAGCTCAAGCTATCATCCAACAAAATCCAGACTGTTGTATCGTGAAATATTGGCATCCGTATTTTGTTCCATGTTTTGCATTTACAGCGTGGATACTTCGAAGGAAAAATATACCAGTTATATGCATTATTGATAACCTCTTTCCACATGAACGGCATTTCGGGGATACACTCTTAACTCGAATTTTTTTTACACAAATCACTGGTGCCATCACGCAGTCTGAAATTGTACATAAGCAATTTAAAAGCTGTTTCCCATATATTCCCGAAACAATGATTCCGCATCCTGTTTACGATCAATTCTGACCTCCAGAATGACAAAAAGAAGCTCAGAAAAAATTGGGAATACCATCGGATAAAAAAGTGCTTTTATTTTTGATTTATTAGACCCTATAAAGGATTGGATATGCTTCTTTCAATAATGCCGCAATTGGTCAATGCATATCCAAATATTCATTTGATTATTGCTGGAGAGTGTTTTGGAAGTTTTGATACGTATCAGAAGATAATAGATGAATTTCATTTATCTCAATATATTACATTGCATCTCAAATATATTCCGAATATGGAAATACCTGTTTATTTTGGCGCTTGTGACCTATTGAATCAGTATATAAAAATATAATTGAAGAACTTAAAATATCTAATTCTGTTAGTTTGATAGGTCGAATTAACGAGCAAGATAAAGCTAAATTTTTCGTTTCTGCGAATTATTTTATTATGCCAAATATTTCCATACAATGAGATTGTGAAGGACATGGACTTGTTTTCCTTGAGGCACAATATTATAATTTACCGATTATTGCGAGTGATACTGATGGAATCGGAGAAAGGGTTGGAGAAAATGATATTGTTTTACAAAATGAAAACTCTCAAGAATGGAGAAGATTTCTAAAAGGGAGATTTTATAAAGAAAACTTAAATAAATTTAATTTAAAAATTCCCCTCAGCTCTGTTGAGGAGTGTTTCCTGTTCTTCCCGTTTTCCTGCTTTTCAATAGTATAGTCGCATGAAAAAAGATATTTCTTGCTCACAGATCGAACATATTGCTAGATTACATTACTACACTCTTCTATTCTACTATCTTGTTTTGGTTGCAAAATACAGAAGAAAAATACTTTTAGAGCCAGTACCAAAAACTTTCACTCAAAGTTGTTTCGATCTAGTGGAATCTTATGACTATACTTTCCATGAGATTTGAATGGAGGGTGATTATGTGCACTTTCTCATTCAATCTATTCTAAAATTAGCACCATTCAGCATTGTTTAATGTATCAAGAGCGTTATGACTAAAACAATACTCAAAGAACATCCTCACATTATAGACATCATCTGAAAGCGACAAATCTGGGCTGATGCCTACTACATGATCGCCGTATGAATGCATCCAAAATCAATGAAAACCAGAAGAGTACAAACGATTTATATTTCGGAGAGTCAACTACAGATGAAGTTTTAAACCCTGGAGATCAGTTGTGAGCTCTTTAAAAACAGTTCTTTCCTGAGACTAGCATACTCGCCTACCTCTGCTGGCGGGTAATTGATTTAATCTTATTTCAAAGGTTTATATTTGTGTTTTTGTTTTAGAAAAATTTATCTAATTTCCTTTTGTCTTTTTTATTCGTTTATTTAGACCTTTATTAAATTTTTTATTAAAAAATTAAATGATTTATATTTATGATAATTGATTATTATATTTATCTTTTGAAAATTTATTTCTTCTAGTCAAAAGTTATTGTTTTTTAGATTTCGATGTTTTAGATTTATTAATTCTAGCAGGTTTATAATTCGATCTTCACTTTTATCCATTTTTATTGTATAAAAATTTTTATTAAAATTGATAGCAAATGCGAGTCCATGAAAAGAAGTTGTAATTATATACTCAGCATTGTAAAAAAGCTCTAGAAAATTTTCTATTGCTGGATCTTTATACATGTTGAAAAAGTTATTTTTAGTTATTTTTATTAGTTTAACTTTTTTCTTCTTAGCCATTTTTTGAGCCACTTCTTCAGCCAATTTGGATCCGTGAAAGTCATATAATAATACATATTTTTTTTTGTTTTTTTTCAAATTAAATTGTTCCCTCCATTCATTTTTTGATAATAGAAAAACTGGATCTAAAACTATCTCTACTTTTATATTCGTTATTTTATTAAGTGTTAATTTTAGCCTGCTTTCCCTGACAGAAATTGAGTTAAAATTTAATATATATTTTTTAATATATGCTTCTCTTTCTTTATTAAGTGAGATTTTCCCCATGCTGGCAGCATATGAGATTTTTTTTTTCTTAGAAATTGGAAATTTCCCCCAATAGACTTCACTGAATCAACTATTTGACAGAAAATTGTCGTACCACCAAATTTGATCACTTCCATATATATATAAATCACAATTATCTTTAATATCATCTCATTTTGAATATTTGACTCGAGAGTTAATTAACAGGTATTTTTTTAGAAATTTATTAAATTTTTTTTTTCTTAAAAATTTAATTGGGAAAGACAGAATTCATAGTAATAGTTTAGTAATTTTTTCTCTCAATCAGTAATCTTTTCTTCTAAAAACATGAAAAGGGTTTATGCTGTAAAATATAAGTTGCTCTGAAGGATAATAATCTATAATTTCTACTTCATGTCATTTCTTTTTTAAGATATGATATGTGGCGTATGTTTGCAGAACAGCTCAGTAATTTAATGCTCGGTGATATGTTAAAATTCCTATTTTCATAGATTCAATATACAAATTATTTTATCGCAAATCTTATCAATTTTTTGTAGAAACCAGTATATCTTACTGGATATTATAATGGTATTGTCTATATTTTTTCATCTTATAAATTTTTTTTCCATAATCACCTGGATCCATAAGTGAAATATAGTTTTTATTATTTTAATAGGATTTTTTCAAAATTTTGGGCTTACTCTTTTTGGGATAGATATATTATATATCATTTTATAAAGTTTGAGCCTAATAGCTAACTCTTTATTTTTAGAATCAATTCCACTTTTTTGAGAATCAAGGATGATATTTGTTGACACTTTATTTATAATTAAGTCTTTGTTAGATTTTATGTAACTAAGTAATTTTTGATTTCTAACAATCGCGAGACTCGTTCAATGATTATCTTTATAGTTTTTATGCCAGGCGTCCATCACTGATATATCAGCACATTCACAATAATGATCATCAACAAAATTGGATGAAAATTCTTGGAGTAGTCAGATTGACCAGTCTAATCATTTTCTTTTTTTTCAAGAAATTTTCCATTCCTGTATTTCTGTTCTTATAACAAAATCATGAAGACTATTAGCAATGGTATCCTTATTTCTGTATGAACAATAAATTACGTCTTTTAGGCCATTGTTTTTTCCGGATTTTTTACATAAATATTGTGTATATTGTTTTGTCTTTGTTGAATGGTAAGTGAGACCAATAAGATATTTTATTTTATTTTTCAGTTCTGGCTGAGTTTCTTTTAATAATTCAAAAGCTTTTGCAGCTGAAGGTATGCAGGTAATTGCACATACACCTTTATTTTTCTCTAATATATTTATGGCTTGTATTAATGAAATAGGATAATATGCTGACCTCTGAGTGTGATATAAATCTTTGCAATGATCTACTTTCGTATATCTAAAATCCATATGTTTTTGTGACCATCAGACTACTATAGCATAATCTATCTCTTTCCTTTCCAATAAATCTGCTAATAGACTAGTCGTAAGACCACCAGAACTACTTTTTTTTTGATAATTTTGCGAAATGGCGTCGATTGTTTCTACATAATATCATATATACTTCTTATATTTAAATTCTTCTCATAAAAATTTTTTTTCACAGATTTCATCTTCACTCAGGCTTTTTGACTCACATAATATGCAATTTCCTTTCTTATTATTATAAATCCCCAAAAATGAACATCATTCACAAAATTTTTTTTTCATTCATTTGTATGGAATAACTTGCATGTATTGGATTATTATGTTTTTTTTAAAAAGTAAATTAATTTAACTTTAGACTTGGAAATATCGTGTTTTATTATATTTATAATTTCTACTACTACCGTCTATTCTACTTATCTTCACGAGGCAAGAAATGGTTTATTTCAAAGATAAAAATATTTAAAATGAATCGTATATGACCAGAAAAATTCACCTTCTTTTGTAAGAATGCGAATTCAGGCGCAATTACAGAAATTATTTCTGTGAACGTGTAATGATAGTTTTAAATAATTTGTTAGCCTGGAGTTTTTTAAGTTCTTTGTGTTTCTTAGTTAAGGCACAATGTATGACTCGCAATAATTCACTTAGACTATCAAATAATATCCCAATTCTGTGACTAAAGAATACTCATGCAAGTATAATTCCCATTATAATTCGTTTTGACCTTAATGCTCTTGTAAAAAATGAGTGGTTAGAGAGAGTACATTTACTTCAACTGACATTCGTCTCTCACCCCGTACTCCTGATGATAGATGCCAATTTTGAGAGGAATTTTGAGGTAATGTGAAATTGCAATTTTAAAACAGACATATTGTCACACCTAGATAGGCGGTTATCTAGGATGAAACAGTGTTGATAATTCTGTACTATAATTCTTTACACTAATATCTCATAGAAAACGATTGTATCGTCATCTCGAGTTTGCGAAGTGATTTAGGAACTAGATTATCACGATTCTTTTATACGTTTTTGATACAGTGTAGTGTTAGTATTTTTCATGATGCCATCGACATTTTTTTACAATAATCTTTTTTTAGATATACTCCTTAAATATGCTCAATAATACAAAAATATCAGTTCATATTCTCGAGTATTTGAAGGATTTCTTTTCTCAAAAAAAATATTTGACGAGTGGCAGTATTAGGTTCGTATGTTCTCTTGAAATAAAAAAAATTCACATATGGTTTTTATAGTGTTTTGATAATTAAACAGAGTCCAGAGTACGGTCAAATGATGGTATTGGAGGTGGGATACGGTGAGAAAGGGGATTTAGGTATTTTATTAGATAATTATGAATGAAAAGATAGCTATTATTTGACCAATTTATCCATGGCGTTGAGGCATTGCTCACCATACAGGATCTATGGCTCATGCTTTTCGGGAAATTAATATTCCAACGGAAGTTTTTAGTTTTTCTTTTCAATATCCATGATTTCTCTATCCAGGAAAGTCACAGCAAGAGATATGAAGTAATCCTTTTCCATCGATTCAGCCTCACTTATCTATTCACACCCTTAATCCTGTCACTTGGTGGCAGACTTATAATCTTATCATAAGAGGATGATTCACAGTTTGTATTTTTAAATATTGGCATTTTTATTTTGTGCCTTGTTTTGTTTTTATTGCATTTTTACTCCGCAAGAAAAATATAAAAACTGTATGTATTATTGATAATCTCTATACTCACGAAGGGAGTATTTTGGATAAAATTATGGCTAGAATATTTTTCCAATTTATTGATTTTTCCGTAACACAGTCTGATCTAGTTGACAAACAATTTTGAACTCTTTTCCCTCATCATATACACAGTATGATTCCACACCCAATGTACGATAACTTCGGCAAGAAAATCGCCAAAAACACAGCACGTAAATTATTACAGCTACCAACTGATAAAAAAATACTTTTATTTTTTGGTTTTATACGTCCTTATAAATGACTTGATATCTTGATTAATGTTTTGCCAGAAGTTATCAAGAAAGTTCCAGATATACATCTTGTTATTGCGGGAGAATGTTTTTGATCGTTTGATTTATATCAAAAACTTATTTTAAAAAATAAGTTAACTAATTTTACCACTCTACACATCCACTACATTGCAAATGATAAAATTCCACTTTATTTTTCAGCAGCAGATATTTTTGTCATGCCATACCGTTCTGCGACAAATAGTTGAGTTATGAATATGGCTAAATACTATAATGTACCAGTTTTGGCATCTAAAATTGATGCATTTTCTAATCTCGGTGTTGATTTAGTTAATTTTTCCAAGCCCGTTGACTTTATTTCGGCACTGCAAAATATAAAAAAATCACAAACTTTGTCATACATGTACTTTAGTTGGGGAAAATTTGTTTCTAATTTATCTAAAATTTTATATCCATAAAACGTTTTATTATTCTTAAAATTCTAGAAAATAGATGTCGTAAGAAAAATGGATAGTAAAAACTATATTTTAATATTATTAAAAATCTGGTTATTCAAGTATAAATGACTTTCAATGTATGATCTCCTTTTGTTTCATTATAATAGTGAGCCGTAGTTATATTCAATAAACCATACTTAGTTTTTCGACCAATACGTAATAAATATTCATAATCTTCACATCTAAATTTCCAAAAATATCCAATTTTTTTTATCAAGCTTTTTCTTAGCATCCATGTATCAATATGTATAAAAAAATATGATAAGGAAATATTGCGACAGTCGGTATCATTTTTCACACCTTGCAGTTCTGTTTTCATGGGGTGGTCAATACTGACTCTGCAACTAGTACCAACAAAATCGTAGTCTTTATTTTTTTCTAAAAAATCTACTTGTTTTTGAATTTTATTTATATTAATCCAAGCATCGTCACTGTCGAGAAATGTCAGAAAATGTCCATTTGCATTTCGGATGCCTATATTTCTTGATTCTCAAATTCATTTATTTATTTGATTCTTAATAATTATTTTTCTTAAATCTTTGAAGTCGTAATCTCACAATAACTCTTCTGTTCTATCTGTGGAACAATCATCAATTATAATTACTTCTATAGGTCTGTAAGTTTGTCTTTTTATGCTATTTAGAGCTCGTGTAAGTGTATTCTTTCTATTGTATGAAGGTACTATCACAGACACTATATTTTTTTTATTCATAGGAGTTATATTTTATAATGTATTTTATTTGTTCGTTTTTATTTTCAGATGAATATATCATATTCATATTTTTAGGTAAACCGTATTCATAAATTGATTTTATAATTTTGTCATCTGTAATATTACCTTTTCTAATTAATATGTATATGTCATCATTTTGAAAATAATGCATGTCAGGCCTATAAAGTATGTCTGGTTTGAACAAATCCATGTATCTCCTGCCTGATTTAAGTTTACCATAAAAATCTACTTCGTAATTTTTATGTGATTCTTTGAAATTTTCTATAGAATAAATGTATTTTGTATCAGGTGTTTCAAATCAGTATTGTACAATGAGAGATGTTGTTATGCAATGATTTCAGAAGAAAATAGATTTTTTCTTATCTATATTTTTTAAATACTTATCTATAAAATTTATTTTTTTGTCATTTTAAATAAGAGTAATTTTAATGCGTCTCTTCATATTCATAGCAAATTTAAAAACCATCATAAATGATGAGAATAGAAAAAAAATCTACTGGAGTATGCCCATCCGTATATTCTGCCATTATAATGTTTTCCAATGTCTGAATAACTAGGTATAGGCTTTACTAAAAATTTATTAGATACATAACAGGAGTGTTTTTTTTGATAGTCAAATGCTATCCAATCATCAAAAGTTTTGAAATTGTTAAATGTCCTCTCTTTTTCCTTAATGCCTTTTCCCTCTACAGTGGCTATAAAATTATTGTAAGATCTCATATTATATATCACACCGTAGGCACATGTTATATGGTGTATTTTGGAAATTCTTTTATTAATCTTTATTATCTGTGCATATCTACATATAAGTCATCACAAATGTATCATGTGCCAGTCTTCTGGAGCAGATGCTATCACTTTCCGAAGTTCTGCTAGGAAATCTTTACACAAACATACATCATCTTCGAGAATGCATATTAATGGATACTTCCGTTTTTTTGCTATTTGAATAATATTTTTATGTGAATCTGCAACGCCCAAATGGGGAAATCAATCATTTTTAATTGCAGGGAATCGAAGTATTTTTATTTTTTGATTATTAATTTGATTTTGAAATGCAGACCATCTATCTGTCCTGGAGTCTAAATTAATGCAATAAATTGGAAGTTGTGCCATATTTTATTTATATTTACCAAGTATTCTATTAAAATAATTCTGGTCTGAGAAATATATTAATTTTGTACTGTCGACTTCAAAAATATAGCTTATATATCATCAAGGGTTTGTATTAGCGTATATTAATTTTATGTAATCTTTTCAAAAATAAGTTGGATCCTGGTTTTTTATTCTATTTAACGCTAGTCTTTGCTTTGTACCAAAATAAGGTCAAAATATAATATATAATTTTTTATCTTTTAGTTGTTGAATCATGAAATTACTTTCAAAGAGGGAGTATGCTAGGGCGGCAGATTGTCCAGTAAATCTTTCAAAATTAATTTCTCCGTTTTGTTCCTTTTCTTTCTGTTTCCACATTGTTAAATTAGAGAAATTTAGTGCAGTTTTATATCATAACTGTAATCCAAATTCATTCAGACAGTGCGGTCCTAGTAAAAAAGCTTCGTCGGGGTTTATATTTGTTTGCATAAAACTTATACTGGGGTCTGTGTTAATTTGAAAAGCTCTACGATTCATATCTGCTTTTCAGCTTATGGTTAAGGGCGCTACCATAAATAATCACAATAGCCAAAGTAGGTTAAAAATTATAATTTGCTTGTATCTATTTTTTTGGAGAATAAAAAAATATATTGTAATAAATACTAACAAAAAAATATTAAAAGTTAGAACTACTCTGTTAGAAAAAGCCAAACTTGTTCATATGTAAACTGTACTCATGAGGAATACTAACAAAAAAATTATACTTCAGCGCGTGCTCTGCTTTTCCTTTATGCATGAAGCGATATTTTTTATTTTTGAAATTGTTATTACCAATAAAAATCATTGATTTTTTAGAAAATTGGCTAAAGCAGATAGGCTATCATTATTTCAGTTTACAATCGCAACTCACAAAGATTTATCTAAACTGCTTTCATTGATAAACTCCCTAGCCTTATTATTTATTGATATATAATTGTTATATTTTATCATCATATAATCTATTAGACTTCACATAGAAATTATCAGATAAGGAGCGGCTAGAATTGTTCATATTAATATGGAAAGAAGTAGTATTTTTATTTCTGCATAATTTTTATATAATATATAATATATAAAAGTTCATAAAAGTCATACGCTGACAAATACAAACGATATCCTATGTGCTATTATGCATCCAGCCAGGAAAATTCCTAACATAAAGGCATTTCTGTATAGTTTTCCTTTTTGAAAGGTTGTTATGATATAGATTGCACAAAATCATAATAAAAAGAAATTTGATAATGCTTGCCTAGAAAATAATTTATTTAATCCGACTCCATCCACTAATGATGTTCCAATTAGTAGTAAAAACATTATTCATAAAACTTTCTTATTTGTTAATCTCCAAACTACAATATATCAAAATAATACAGTTAGGGCATGTATTATTAAGTCCGTTATGATATACGATGTCTGTATTTTGTAGTTTCCTATTCTCTGGAGCGTTGAAATTATTAGGAATAGAAAGGGTTCTTTCCCAGTCTCAATTGTATTTAATAATTCTATTCATTCTTTACTATAATCTTCCGATTCAGCTATATACTGACCAAAATCGTGGCATCGAAATATATAATTTTCCAAACCATTGTGGATACGCGATACATATATATTTGTGTGTAGTAGCGTAAAAAAAATAGCTAGAAATACAATCAGCAAACTGAAACCAGAAGGTATTTTTTTATTCATTTATATAATCTATATTTCATTATAGAATAATGTTTTGGGGACAGAAGGTATTTTTATTGACAACTATTTATTTAAAGTAACAATATTTTCATTATCTATATTAATCCTGAATCATTTGATTTCTATTGCTAAATCTAGAGCAGTGTTTTCTATTTCAAATATTGCGGAATTATTATAATTATCAGGAACTACAACTGTATTGGTTCATTTCTGCAATACTTGCAATGGTGTTAATTTATTAGAAGAGTCTGATAGCTTTATTCATATTCTCCCATCTCCAATTATCTCTTCTATTTCTATTTCATAAGTAAAACCTGGTAGTAATAGGGTTTGCATGTAGGCAGTTGATTTAGCAGTGGCTCCTGTAGTATTTTTATCTATAAATGTTGTTTTTATGCTACTACCTGTTATTTTTATATCACAGTAAGCTCCCTTGCTGTTTGTTACTTTCCATATTTTGTCATCGAAGAAATTTCTGTTTAAATCTTTTAATATTTTAGCTAACATCTTAAATTGTCACTCTTTCTCTAACCTAAGCTTTTTTTCTTCGGGGCTTTCATTCAAAGCCGCAGCCTCATTTACGGCTACAATTGTTCCCACACCATTCATTGCTTCTCTTACTTTTCTTACAACTTCAGGAAATTTAGGAGCCAGCAATGACATATCCCTTTCAATAGTAGTTGCATCTGAAGGGCTTAAGTCACCATCTGTTGTTAAATCAATGTCTCATGCTATTTTTTTCTTTCCTGCTACAAATTCTGTAGGAAGTGCGTTTAACAGCATTGTTAAAGCTGCACTTGTCTTCGTAGCTCTTACATTTGCTTGATCTTGTCCAGGCGTATCTGGTGCCGCAGCTAATAAACTTGCTGCAACTGCGAGAGATTTAAGTGTATTGCCCATAATTTTTGGTTACAGGATAACATTATGTCTCTTTGAATTCTTTGTCAAGAAAAAAACCAAAAAAACTTTTGCTGAAATCAATTCTATGGATATAAGGTATGTCCTTTTTTGCCTTCCGAGAACAAGTATTAGGTACAGAGTATTTGGTATTCAGACCGGCTGCTTTTATTAAGACCGGCTGCTCGTAGTCAGATTTTCTATGAAATCAAAAGACAGAGTATATCAAAAAGACATACAACAAAGCACTGCTCGCCATCATGTACAAAAAATATTTCGGATATAATGGGGGCATGAAAACAAATACTCATCCAATTCTTTCCCTTCATGAAGCTGCACAGCTCTGGGAAGAACGGACTGCAAATAATGCAAAACAACTCTCTCAACATATTCAGGCTCATAACAACCGTCTTCATGAAGAAAGTTCTCATACTCGATAAGCCAAAATCTGTTGTTGATGAGTATATTGACAGGTATAGAGATTTTTACATGCAAATGTACACAGATACTGGTCTCTGGAACGAATCTGATAGTGATATCATACTATACACTATTTAAACAGCGGAATGGTAAAAAAGTTTGATATTATTTAAAACTCCAACGTCACAAATAGTATATCTGGCCTGGCATTTGTCCTCACTGGCGGTCACCATGTCCCGACTCCTGTCGAGACAAAGATATGTGTATGCCCTTTTTTCTTATAGCCTACAGGGACTTCAAAAATGCGTTTTACAATGAGATTGAGAGGCCAGAGCTGTCAGTTGTGGGTATGACCTGAAAATTGTACGTCTACGCCGTTTTTTTGGGCTTCAGAGAGTTTTTTTGGCTGATGGTCGAGGAGGATAATTGGTTTTTTC
>Ga0105051_10005904_pt1 | contig 13429 bp, 6 predicted proteins | sample FRY02_FD_78383 | JGI IMG/M metagenome (GOLD analysis project Ga0105051, IMG submission 78383) | Freshwater microbial communities from Lake Fryxell liftoff mats and glacier meltwater in Antarctica - FRY-02 (megahit assembly) | ecosystem: Environmental > Aquatic > Freshwater > Ice > Glacier... | reverse complement strand
GCCGACAAGTAGTGCTGGATTGTAGGTAGAGTTTGATTTTATGGCTTTAACAAGTTTCAAGCTGAATACTAAACTCATCATAGTAACTTATCCTGATTTTCATGAGTTTTTAATTACTTTATCAACTGTTTCTACGTTTTAAATATAGTTGGTTTGCTTCGAACTAGAATCATTTTATTTAATTGATAATTAACTCATTAACCTATTTTTTAGGTAAAATTATTTAATGAAAACAAACTGTTTTATGGTTCTACCAGATTTTAGTTACCGTTAATGCAAAGGAAATTAGCGTTACGTTTTTTTATATCGGTCTAAGTGTTAAATTTATAGTCAAACAAGAATTAAACGATTTTACTATGATTCTTTAAATTCAACATGCCATGATGCGCCTTTTTATATTTTGTTACTTGCTGTTTTTGGTCATATTTGGCTGGTTGATTTCAGAGGAAATTAATGGTTTTCTTCAAATTTCATTTAAGGAAAAAAAACTGGAAACCACCCTAAATAGTGTAAACAAACCGATTGATTCCTTAACCTTAAGATTAGTGGATTTTGGCGGAGTTGGGATTTTACCCGACACGAATAATTGGGGAAATAATTACGAACATAACGTTCATCGTTTCGAAGGTTTATTGCTTGAAAATTATCCATTTATAAATCAAACCGCATTTAAACGTATTCAAAATCAAACGGATAGTTTCACACGAAAGATGGGAAATCTAGGAATGAATGGGATTGTTATTCCGCTTTTTTTAGAATTGGTAACTTTCTCTGAACATCCAGACCAAAAGTTGATTTATCCAAAAAGAACTCAGTATTGTCAAAGACATTTAGCCCTTAGAGATGCTTTTAATAACCTTTCCGAAATTGCCAATTCTAATGGATTAAAAACCTATCTCTACACAGACATGGTTACTTTGACCAAACCATTGGAACGTTATTTTATAAATCGTTTTGGGAAAGTGGATGTTAATCAAAAGGGTTTTTGGGAGGTTTATCAAGCTGGATTAGAAGAGATTTTCAAAAGCATGCCAAATGTGCAAGGTCTGATGATTAGAATCGGTGAAGCGGGAAGCGTTTACAATAAACCTGGCTGGGATTATTTTAGTGAGTTATTTGTTAAAGATAAAAAAGCGGTTGACCTACTTTTAAAACAATTTTTAGAAGTGGCTGAACGTCACAATAAGACGATTATTTTTCGGTCTTGGTCAGTTGGTGTGGGCAAAATTGGCGACATGCATACCAACCCGGAAACGTATGAAAAAATACTTGGAAAACAAACCTCCAAAAATTTAATTATTTCTACAAAATATTGTAAAGGAGACTATTATAGCTGGTTGCCTTTTAATCCAACCTTAATTTGCGGGAAACAACGACGAATTGTTGAATTTCAAGGTCGAAGAGAATTTGAAGGTTTGGGTTCATTACCAAATTATGTGGCTCCAATTCATCAACAAGCCTTAGTTCAGCTCAAAGAAAAAAATCCCCGTATTGAAGGAATGTGGCTTTGGACACAAGAAGGCGGACCTTTGAGAGCAGGGCCCCTTTCAACCTATCCTTTTTATGGATTCAATACAATTACAGATGCGAATGTTTTTGCTTTGGCACTATTGGCGAAAAATCCCAGGCAATCATTGGATAGCATAACTCAGGTTTGGGTCAAAGAAAAATTTGGTTCAGATGTAGAGGTTCAAAAAACAATAAGTCAGGTTTTATTGGCTTCACATAGCGTTGTGAAAAAAGGATTATACATAGGAAACTACGCAAAAGTAGATGTGAAAGCGCTGGGTTTAGAACCTCCTCCGATGCTTTGGATTTTTGAATGGGATATAGTTGGTGGCTCAAGTTCTGCTTTGGGTGCAATTTATCATGTTAGTCGTGGAAAAATCCCACAAACTATTTCGGAAGGAAACGAAGCTATTATTTCAACAATCAAATTGCGAAAAGAGTTAGAAAAAATTGCTGGAAAAGTTTCCAAAAATAAAATGGAATTCCTTCAACTTATTGCTGCGTTTCGGTATCAAGAACAACTTTTCGAAACGTTGGGTGCATACCGAACAACCTTTTTATCCTATTATGACTGGGTAGCGACTGGTTCAATTTCTTCAAAATTAAAAGGCGAAATTGCACGAGTGAAATTTCAAAAACTTAAAGAACAGCACTATAAAAAATATTCTAAATCACTTGATTTTCCTGCTTATTCTTTCAAAGAAGCAGATCACGGCTTACTAATTATGGAAAGAGCAAATTGGATTTCTTGGCTTTCACTTGCTTGGTTAATTTTAGTTGGATTAAAGGTGCTTCAACTTATAAGATATCCGAAGGGGCGAACTTTGTTAAATGGTGTTTTTACACCTCAAAACAGCAACTATAAGATGAAAAATAGCGGTAATTGGATTACGATTATTTTGGGAATATTTTTAGCAATAGGCTTGTTTTCCGCTTTCGCAGCACCTGTTTTCACGATTTGGGTTTTTGGATTATTTGTCCTTTATTTACTGTCTATCCGTTTGCTCCTTCAACACCATAGAATTAGTTTCTCGCAACGAATTTTACCTTTTGCTTTGTTAGGTTTGAGCTTGTTACTTTTCCCAATGATTGCAATAACTTTTCACGGCTCCCCTTCTTTTTGGTTGCCATTTTGGACTTCCGAAAATTTCCGAACAGTTTTCTTTATGGTTTGGGTTTTAATCGCAGGTTGGATTTATTTTCGTTTATGGTTAGAATTCAAACAACAACAAAATGGTTTTCAAGCTGTCGGAAAAGTCTTGATCCTGCAAGGGATGATGTTTATTATCGGTGGCGGAATCGTTTGGTTAATCGGAATTGAACAAATGCTTACTTTCTTAAACGACGAATTACTGATTCTTCCCGGTGGACTTTCAAGAATAATGGGAATTACCACCCACCTAGATATTCCATTGTCGTTGCCTGATTGGGTAGTTTATCTTGGACTCCTTTGTTTTGGAATCGGAATTATATTCGTTTTTGGTGGCCGAACAAAATTAAAGCCCACCAATCTATAAGCTGATTTTTACTTTCTCAAAAAGTAATTTTGATGTAATTTATTTGATTTCAATTAGTTAAAATCATTTATTCTGAGATTAAATAGAATAAAATACAATTAACGAAGACTAAAAATTTAAGATTTCCAAATCCTTGAGATTGCTTACTTTTGCACCATGGCAGGAGAAACGAATATGTCTTTTTTACAACATCTCGAGGAATTGAGATGGCGACTAGTTAGATCGGCGATTGTAGTTATTATTTTTGGGACAGTAATTTGGTTTTATCAAGAAAAAATCATGAATCAGATTTTCTTAAAAATGATTCACAACGATTTTATCACTTTTAGAGTTTTATGTAAATTATTCGGAGTTTGCGTGGAAGATATGCCAGTGAAAATGCAAAGTATGACTGTTTCAGGACAATTTTCTTACGCTTTAATGTTAAGTATCATAGGTGGAGTTATTTTAGGTTTTCCATATATTTTTTACCAAATGTGGTCATTTGTAAAACCCGGTTTGAAGTTTACGGAGAAAAAAATGGCGCGCGGAATTGTTTTTTACGTGAGTTTTTTGTTTTTCCTTGGAATCGCTTTTGGTTATTTCATTGTTGCGCCTCTAAGTGTTCAGTTCTTTGGAACATTTACCATGAGTAAGCAAATTGAAAATATTTTCACTATAAATTCATTTATGAGTACGGTCATCTCAACTGTCTTCTATACTGGATTATTTTTCCTTTTGCCTGTTGTGTCTTATTTTTTGACTAAAATCGGATTATTCGACTCCGCTTTTTTAATCAAATTTAGAAAGCATGCAATCGTGGTTATTTTGATTTTGTCAGCAATAATAACTCCTCCAGATGTGCTTTCACAAGTTATCGTTTCCATTCCAATACTTATTCTGTATGAGGTTGGGATTTATGTGGCGAAACGCGTGGAAAAGAATAGAGTAAAAGAAAACAAATCGTAAATATGAGGTTTTGTATCCTTTTGTTTTTTGCTTGCATCTCATTTATCGTGCTTAGTCAACAGACAACTGTCAAAGGAAAAGTAATCGACGGTTTAACAGGAGAATCTTTACCTTTTGCAAAAGTGCGATTTCTGAATTCAAAAATTGGCGCGATTTCAGATTTAGTTGGGAATTTCTACCTGCAAACTTATTACGCTACCGATTCGCTTCAATTTTCATTTACTGGCTATTTGACACAAACGAAAAAGGTCAAAAAAGACCAAGAAAATACATTTGAAATCAAGCTGCAAATTCTTACAAGCGATTTAGCGGAGGTAATTGTGAAAGCGCCCGACGAATTGCCTTCAACGCGTTTACATAAATTAGTGATTGCAAATAAACCTATCAATAACAAGGAAAAACTAGACGCTTACGAGTATGAGTTATACAATAAAATTCAACTTGATCTCAACAATATTGGAGATAAATTCACAGAAAATGGCATCGTCAAACGCTTGGATGTTATCATGAATTATTTAGATTCAACAGATGAAGGAAAAACATACTTACCCGTTATTTTAACGGAATCTATTTCAAATTTCTATTTCAAAAACAAACCGAAATTAAAAAAAGAAGTAGTAAAAGCCACTCGTATTACAGGAATTGAAAGTCTGCAAGTCAATCAGTTTTTAGGAGATATGTATTTGGATATTAATGTCTACGACAATATTTACGACCTATTTTACAAATCATTTATTAGTCCTGTTGCTCCTTATGCCCGGAATTATTACCGATTTTACCTTGAAGATTCTACTTTTATTGATAGGAATTGGTGTTATAAACTACGCTTTGAACCTAAGCGATCGGGCGATTTAACCTTTGAAGGCGAAATTTGGATTCACGACACAACCTACGCCATAAAACGAATTAGCGCTAGTATTTCTCCAGGTGCAAATTTGAATTACATAACTGACTTTTACTTTGAACAAGAATTTGAACAAGTAGAAAAAGAAGTGTGGATGATGGTGGAAGAAAAATTGATTGCCGATATTCGTTTAACACAAGATTCAAAATTGTACGGACTTTTCGGAAGAAAATATAGCAGTAGAAAAAACATAACAATTAATCATAAAAGAGAAGAAGCGTTCTATAAAAGCGATAATACTGTAGAGTTTTTAGATAGTGCAAAGTTACGGAGCGATAGTTATTGGGAAGAAAACCGGCATGTGAAATTAAGCGAGCAAGAAGGAAATATCATTGAAATGGTGGATTCTTTAACGCAAACACGATTCTTTAAAGTAATGAAAAATTTAACGTATTTAGCAAGTACAGGTTATGTTTTATTAGGGAAATTAGAATTAGGAAGCATCTATTCATTGGTTGCTTCTAATCCAGTAGAAAATTTGAGAGTAGGTTTAGCTTTAAGAACCTCCAATAATTTTTCAAAGAGAATTGAACTCGGCGGAAAGGTTGCTTATGGTTTTGGTGATGAAAAATTCAAATATATGGGTAAAATTAGGTACAACATCACACCAAAAAAACGCGGTATGTTGACTGGGTTCTATTCTTATGACATTGAACAAATCGGACAATCTGCAAGCGCGCTTTCAATGGGAAATACTTTCACGACCGTATTAAACACTGCTCCTTTCGATAAGTTGACTTTTGTAACCAAAGCTGGGCTCAACTTAGAAAAAGATATCAAAAAAGACTTTATTTTATTTACGGGAGCTGAATGGAAATCCTTTACTCCGCTTGGATTAGCGAACTATCAACGTGTGCAAAGTTTTGATACTCTTTCTATTTCAAACATTAAAACAACTGAATTCACTGCACGAATCCGATGGGCAAAAAATGAAGAATTCCTTTCTGGCTATTTCGATCGCTCAAATGTTACTTGTATGAATCCTATTTTATCTTTTCAAACAATTGTGGGTGTTAAAGGAATTTTAGGAAGTCAATATAATTACCAAAAATTTGAATTTCAATTTGAACATTACCGCCAATTAGGAGTTTTTGGAAGAATGTTTTACGGTTTTACTGTTGGTTATATCAACGGAAAAACTGCTTATCCTTTTTTGAAAGTTCATGAGGGAAATCAATCACTTTACTTGATGACAAGTGCCTTTAATAAGTTGAATTTCTTAGAGTTGATATCAGACAAATACGTGAGTGGTTTTATCCAAAATCAATGGGAAGGTTTGTTTTTTGACCGAATTCCGCTGATTAAAAAACTCAAATTACGATTGGTTACGACCGCAAAAATTGTAATCGGAGAGGTTAGTGCACGCCATCAAACAGAAATGCTAATGCCTAATTTTGTGAAAAAATTCAATAATATTCCTTACGCTGAAACGAGTGTCGGAATTGAAAATATTCTAAAATTCGGAAGAGTGGATTTAGTTTGGCGTATGACGCATCTTGATCCTGGTGCAAATCCTTTGGGCATTCGAGCAAAATTAGTTTTTAATTTTTAGTAAATTCATTGAATGAAATTATACACCACCAATATCCGAAAAACTTACAAAGGTAGAAATGTCGTTGACGGCGTTTCTGTAGAAGTAAATCAAGGCGAAATTGTTGGATTATTGGGTCCAAATGGCGCTGGAAAAACAACTTCATTCTATATGATTGTGGGTTTAGTTCGACCAGATGAAGGGAAAGTTTTTTTGGATGAACAAGAAATCACAACTTTACCTATGTACAAACGTGCACAACTCGGAATTGGTTATCTACCCCAAGAAGTTTCTGTTTTTCGAAAATTAAGTGTGGAAGATAACATAATGGCGATTTTGGAAATGACTGATTTAAACAAAAAAGAACGCGAAGAAAAACTAGAAAAATTATTGAATGAATTCAGTTTGACTCACGTTCGCAAAAATCTTGGTAATCGACTTTCTGGAGGAGAAAAACGCAGAACAGAAATTGCCCGCGCTTTAGCAACGGATCCTAAATTTGTGTTATTAGATGAACCCTTTGCAGGTGTCGACCCCATTGCAGTTGAAGACATTCAAAGCATTGTTTCGGAATTAAAAAATCGGAATATCGGTATTCTGATCACCGACCACAATGTACAAGAAACACTTTCAATTACTGATAGAGCCTATTTATTATTTGAAGGAAGAATTCTAAAATCTGGTACTGCAGACGAATTAGCCGCAGACGAACAAGTTCGGAAAGTTTATTTGGGACAGAATTTTGTATTGAGAAAGAAAGGGTGAATTTTTCAATTCATTTTTTCAAAATTTGATTACTTCTTTCTATTTCTTTACAACTGAAAACTAAAAGTATCGGAAGGAATTTATTTCATCAGCCTGTAAAAAAATAGTTGTAAATCGAATGTAGTAAAACTGATAACATATGAACTAAAATAGTATTTAAAAAAAAAAGGGGTTTAAATTATGGAATTTCCTTTTTTAGTATTAAAAATTTACAAAAGTGTTTTCATTTCAATAGCACTTTTTACAGGCGGAAAACAAATTCCTTTTTTACAGACATAAATTCCGTCACTCTTATGATTTTCTGAGTTTGGAAGTTCCGTATGAAATGTTGCAAGCGTGTAAGAATTAAAATAAGCCACAATTGATTTTTGGGTTTCTGGTTTGCCATCAATCGAAACGATTTCAGCGACACCATGTAACAATCTTAACAACAACATTCCCCAATTGGAATAGCCCGAACCATATTGTTCCATTCCATCATACACATTAGCAAGCATTTGCGCTGCATTGGAAGTCCATTCGTCTTTTCTAAAATAATGACCTAAGAATAAAAAATTATTCGCCATTACTGAATTACTCGCTGGGAGAACATTATCATTAAGTTCCATTTTTCTCGTGATTAATTCAGAATCTTTAGTAGTGAAAAAGCACATTTTACTCGTTGGATGTTGAAAATCGTGAGCTACTTTTTCAGCTAATTGATTTGCTGCTTCAATCCATTTTAATTCAGCCGTATGTTGATACAATTGGATAAATGCTTCAATCACGTTCGCATAATCTTCCAGAAACCCTTCGATTGAAGTTTTTCCATTTGCATAATTGCGGTATAAAACACCCTGAATAAGCTGTTTTCCCAAAATCCAATTTCCTATATTGCGCGCTAAAAGTAAAAATTGTTCATCTTTAAATGCACGATATGCCGCACAAAGCCCAGTAAGTGTTAAAGCATTCCATGAAGTTAGACATTTGGTATCTAATCCTGGTTTAATCCGTTTATTTCGTTCGTAAAGCAATGTATCGTTAACCTCATTCACTTTTTTTCGCAACGTTTCAAGCGACCAATTTTGTTTTCTTGCAAAAGATTCCTCACTTTCAGATTTTAGTAAAATATATTTTTCCTCTTCCCAGAAACCACGTTGATTGACATTGTAATATTCTTTTACCCATTCAAAATCGGAAAGTAACAGAACTTTCAACTCTTCTTTTGTCCAGCAGTAGAATTTACCCTCTTCTCCTTCAGTATCAGCATCTAATGCACTATAAAATGCTCCAGATCCATCTTGCATTTCACGCTCTAGCCAAGAAACCGTTTGGTAAACTAAATCTTTGTAGCTCTCTTTTTTGAAAATTCGATAACCTTCACTATATAATTGCAACAATTGTCCATTATCATAAAGCATTTTTTCAAAATGAGGAACTTTCCACAACATATCTACCGAATAGCGTGCAAAACCGCCACCTATTTGGTCATAAATTCCGCCTGCACCCATTTTATCTAGTGTCAATTCCACGTGTTTTTTTACCTTTTCATCTTGAAAATAGTTAGCAAATTCTAACAAGAAAAGGTAATTATTTGGCAGCGGAAATTTTGGTGCTTTCGTTGGGCCTCCTTCTAACTGATCAAAATTACGCGACCAACGTACCAGCATCTCGTGGAGTTTTTCCTCATTCCATTTTTCAATTGGACTCGGCACAGCAATCAATTCACTTTTTGAAATACCTTCTTCCAATTGCGCTGCATATTCGAGCACGCGCTCAGGATCTTTTTCTTGCGCGGAAACCAATGATTTCAACACATTCATCCATTGATCTTTGGGAAAATAAGTGCCCCCGTAAATCGGACGTCCATCGGGTAAAGTAAAACAGTTTAATGGCCAACCACCTCGCTGAGTCATTAATTGAACAGCTGTCATGTAAATTTGGTCAATATCTGGACGCTCTTCACGGTCAACTTTAATGCATACAAAATGTGCATTCATGTAAGCTGCCAACTCTTCGTTTTCAAAACATTCGTGTTCCATAACGTGACACCAATGACAAGCTGAATAACCAATACTGACGAGCACTAATTTATTTTCATCTTTTGCTTGTTGAAATGCAGTTTTACTCCAGGGTTTCCAATCTACAGGGTTGTGTGAATGTTGTAGTAAATAAAGCGAAGATTCATGAATGAGGTCATTTGATTTCATAAAGAAGTAAAATTTAATTACATTTTTTGAAATTAGGTATTTGATTCGTAATTTCGGCAAAAAAATGAATTCAACGAAGTTTATATTAGCTTATGCAAGAAATAACAACAACTAAAAATCCCTTTTACAAAAAGAAAAAATTCTGGAAAAGACTTATTATCTCCTTGATTACGCTTCCAATTCTTTTATTCACAACCGTTGTAGTTATAGTTTACACTAAACAAGATGCCATAGTCAAAGAATTGATTACCAAAGCAAATGCAGATTTTAAAGGTGCAATCCGCATCGAAAATAGCCATGTTTCACCCTTCGCAAATTTTCCATATATATCAATTGATTTAGAAGATTTAGAGATTTTTGAAGGAAAAGATACGAAGCTGAATAATCGTCTTCTTCATCTTTCTGATGTATATCTTGGCTTTAATTTGATGAGTTTGATTAATGGGAATTATCAAATCAAATCTATTAAATTTAAGAATGGAAAAATCAAATTGATTCAACATAAAGATGGCTCATTTAATATCGCTAATGCCTTAAAATCAAAGAAGCCAATAGAAAAGGTAGAGGAAGAATTGCACTTGGATTTAAGGTCAATTAAATTAGATGATATTGATATAACAAAATTTAATGAAGCAACCAATCAATTGGTTGACACTTATATTACCGATGCTAAAACAGCGTTTTCGACCTCTAATAAACACACAAGCATAGATTTAGAATCTCACTTCGAACTGAGTGTAATAGAAGGTAAAGACTCTACTTTTATCAAGCACAAACATTTTTACGTCAATACCAAAATCGATATTGATCATTTAAAAAAAATCATGACAGTTGCACCAACTGAAATTGAGTTAGAAAAAGCAACTTTCGGTTTCAAAGGAAAAATAGACCTCAAAAAAGATATGAATTTGGATTTGAGATTTGAAGGTGAAAAGCCTGACTTTAACTTATTTATTGCGCTTGCACCAGAAGAATTAGCAACCACATTAAAAAAATTCAACAACAAAGGAAAAATTTTCTTTAAAGCAAGTGTAGTTGGCCCTTCATTAAACGGAAAAACACCTGCAATAAACGCAAGTTTTGGATGTCAAGAAGGATTTTTCGATAACACCGAAACAGGCAAAAAACTAGATAAAATTGGTTTCAAAGGTTCTTTTACTAATGGAAAAAACAGAAATGCTTCAACCATGAAATTTGAGTTGGAGAATTTTTCTGCTAAACCAGAGGCAGGAGTATTTAGCGGAAAATTAGTAGTTGAAAATTTTGACTCCCCTGATATTGACATGAAGTTGAAATCCGATTTTGACTTAGATTATTTGACGAAATTCCTAAATCTTAAAGATTTAAAAGGCCTTTCGGGAAGAGTTGCTTTAACAATGAATTTTCATGACATCATCGATTTTGAACATCCTGAAAAGAGCATCGAAAAATTAAATGAGTCGTATTACAGTTTACTTGAAATAGAAAATCTAAAGTTTACATCAAAGGATTTTCATTTGCCTCTTGAAAATTTGAACATGAAGGCAACACTAAAAGGACACCAAGCAACGATTGAAAAATTCACTATTAAAGTCGGAAATTCTGATATTTCTGTAAACGGAAAAGTCAGTGACTTACCCGCAATCATTCACCATACAGACAAAATTATTGAGACAGATTTAAAAATTACTTCCAAATTTCTAGATATTCAAGAACTTACTAAAACGTCAAAAGAAACGAAAGGAATAGATGAACAAATTGAAAATCTAAGTCTTGGTTTGAAATTTTTGAGCTCTGCAAAAGCACTTACTGAATCACCAAATCTTCCTATAGGCGAGTTTTTTATAGAAAATTTATACGCAAAAATGAAACATTATCCGCACACATTGCATGATTTCCACGCGGATATTTTCATCAAAGACAAGGATTTTAAAATAGTCGATTTCACTGGTTTTATTGACAAATCAGACTTTCATTTCTCAGGACAATTAGAAAATTATAGCCTTTGGATGGACGACAAAATGAATGGCAATACAAAAATTGATTTTGATTTAACCTCTAAATTGATGCAATTTGATAATTTATTTACTTACGGAGGCGAACGTTTTGTACCAGAAGATTATCGCCACGAAGAAGTGAAAAATCTGAAATTGCATGGAAGTGCAGCTTTATATTTCAACCATGGTTTGAAATCTACAGATATTGAACTTACACAGTTAGAAGGAAACCTAAAAGTTCACCCCCTCCATTTTGATGGATTTGCAGGGAGAATCCATTTTGAAGATGATTACTTATCTATTAAAAAACTAAAAGGGAAACTTGGTAAATCTAATTTCGTTGCAGATGTTGACTATTTTTTAGGGAAAGGGAAAGGGAAAAAAGAAAATTTTATACACTTGTCTAGCAACCAGTTAGATTTCGATGAATTGATGAATTTCACACTACCTGAAAGCAAAAACGAGACCACTAAAAAAGTAGATCACGATGCTGTTTTCTCAATCTATGACTTCGATTTTCCTGATTTGCATATAAAATTAGACATCGCCCACCTAAATTATCACCATCATTTATTAGACAACTTTAATTCTGATATAAAAGTTGCTAAAAATCATACTGTTCACTTTGATAAATTTGCTTTTGATGCCGCAGGAGGACATTTTGATGTGAAAGGATATTTGAGTGGAAGTGACAAAAATCACATTTATTTCAAGCCAGATATTCGGGTGAAAAATCTAGATTTGGATAAATTCATGGTGAAATTTGAAAATTTTGGTCAAGATTATTTAGTGTCTAACAACCTTCATGGAAAATTTTCAGGTCACATAACTGGGAAAGTTCATTTACACGCAGATTTAGTTCCAAGTCTGGATGATTCTGAAATAGCTATTGAAATGTTGGTGATTAATGGGCGTTTAGAAAACTACGCTCCAATTGTCGCTTTAGGTGATTATTTTCAAGATAAAAACGTAAATAATGTACTTTTCGACACTCTTTCAAATACTTTTACTGTAAAGAAATCTGTGTTATCTATCCCGAAAATGACTATTAATTCTAGTTTAGGATTTATGGAAATTAAAGGGCAGCAAAATCTTGATAACGAAATGAAAATGGATTATTTAATTGGCGTTCCATGGAAAATGATCGGGAAAGTTGGCGGGCAAAAATTATTTGGAAAAAGAAAAAAAGAGCCAGAAGAAAACGAAGATGAAATTCAATACAGAACAAAAAACTCGAAGTTTGTTTATGTAAAAATTACTGGGGATATTGAAAACTACAAAATTGGATTGGGTAAAAAAGAGAAGTAACTTTTACTTAGGAATCACCAAAACTTGTCCGATACTTAATTTGTCACTACGCAAACGATTGGCCTTCATGATTTTTGAAACTGTACTTTTGTTTTTATCAGCTATTTGAGAAAGTGTATCTCCTTTTTTGACAATGTATTTTTTTAATACTGGTTTAGGAACTACTTTCGGTGGCGTTACTTTGATAACTTTCGGTGGAATGGTATCTATAATATTTGACGAATCAGTAGAAATCGGGTTCGTTGGATTTGGAATTTCAATCATTGGAACGTAATCTGAGTAAGGTTTTCCAGGAATAACATACTCATCCATTTTGGGATTATCTCGGTACAAGCACAACGTATTTTCAAAGGATTCAAACAACAATTGACCTTTTACTTGGTATCCCTTTTTGGTTAAATGAATGCAATCATTTTGTGCATAGCCTTCGGAATTCCACGTTTTGATGGTTTTCGTTCCACCCGCCAAATCAAACCAATTCCAGAAAAGACAATTGTTTTCACGCGCAATTTTCGCTATTAAATCTCTAAAAGCAAAACAAGCTGTAACGGTTTTTCCTTTATAAAATAAGTCTTGGGTGGTTGTTAGAATTATGATAATTTCTGGGTTGACATCCCGAAATTTTTTGATAGATTTCAGAATCTGTTTTTCCAAATTCACATCGATTTTATTACTCGAAAGTATGTCGTTCGTTCCAAAATCTAGAATTACCATGTCTGGTTTCAAAATTCGGGCTTGATCGGGCATCTTGTCTAATAATAAAACAGAACGAAAAGCAGCTG
>Ga0105051_10005903_pt1 | contig 13431 bp, 10 predicted proteins | sample FRY02_FD_78383 | JGI IMG/M metagenome (GOLD analysis project Ga0105051, IMG submission 78383) | Freshwater microbial communities from Lake Fryxell liftoff mats and glacier meltwater in Antarctica - FRY-02 (megahit assembly) | ecosystem: Environmental > Aquatic > Freshwater > Ice > Glacier... | reverse complement strand
TTCTATGTCCCAATCCTATCACACCATCATCATCGGCGGCGGAGCCGCAGGACTTATGTGCGCAGCCACGCTACTGGAGCGTGAGGACTTTACCGGTCGTATCGCGATCATTGACCGCAATCCACACCTATGAGCCAAGGTCATCATCTCAGGCTGAGGCAGATGCAACGTCACCACATGATATACCAGTGTCAAAGATGTCCTCGCCAAATACCCACGTGGGTCAGCTTTTCTGTCACCGATCCTCAAGGCGTTTACCTCCAAGTCGATCTATCGCTGGTTTGAGGAGCATGGCGTACCACTCAAGGTAGAAAAAGATATGAGAGTATTCCCAGTATCGGATGATGGGCATGATGTAGTGTGAGCGTTTGAGCAGCTGTTTCATACACAGCATGAGCGTATTGATGTACTATTACGCACCAAGGTCGAGTCAGTCAACAAGGCGGTGTGTAGTGATGGATCGTGTTCTGGTCGCCTCCAAGTCATTACTGATAAGAGCTGAATCCTGACTTGTGCAAACGTTGTGATTGCTACTGGAGGTCAAGCTTACCGTCATACTGGGTCGAGTGGTGATGGATATGCGTTTGCACAAGGACTATGACATACGATTACCGATCTATGACCATCTCTCAATAGTTTTGAGAGTAGTAATACTGCAATGCATGAGTTATCATGATTAACATTTGCAGATGCACAGATTCAAGTTGTTTCCACACACAAGCGATATACTGGAGCAGTATTACTTACGCACTTTGGGATATCATGACCGCTCGCATTTGTCGTGTCTGCTCATACAGCGTTTGAGACGATTGATGCTGATCGCTCACTATCACTGCGTCTCAGACCTCATGCAGACCACGACTATAACTACCGATATGACTGGCTCACACAGCAAGCTCACACACAGCCACATAAGCAGCTATCTACTATCTTGAAGCAAGAGTTTTCACAAGCGTTTGTTGATTATTTATTGGCGGACAAAATACAAATCCCTCCCAAACCCACCACCGCAAGCGGTCCCCCTCCCTTGTCAGGGAGGATGCAGGAGATGCAGATCTCGCAAATCACCAAAACCCAAAAATCTACCATCGCAGATCTCCTCGGACACTGAATCCCTCTCAGCATCGTCAAGCGTAGACCTGGAGATGAGTTTGTCACTGCTGGGTGAGTAAACCTGAGTGAAGTCAGCTCATCTGATTGTCAATCCATTATCACACCATGATTATATCTTGCATGAGAGGTACTGGATATCGACTGATACACCTGATGATATAACCTCACCAGCTCATGGGCCACCGGTAGGAGAGTAGGGATGAAAATTATTTAATCAACTGCAATGCATATGCAAAAATACATCATCACCAGAGATTTATTTGTATCACTTGCAGATAAGCTTATGGATCAGATCTAAGCACAACACAAGACATATGATCTCATCCTATGTGTGACCAAATGATGAATGCACTTGTCCTATCATCTCGCAGACAAACTTGGCATCAAAGATATTAGGACCTTTTGCTGTGCATCATATACTGATGATCATAATCAGTGCGACTTACGTATCTATCATGAGCCTACCATCGAGTCTGGCAGACAGATCTTGATAGTCGACGACCTGATCGACTCTGGTCATACACTTAATATTATCTCTGCCAAATACCCAACAGCAGATATCGCAGTCCTACTATCCAAGTCGTGACATCATTTTCAGTTACAACAAAACACAGTGTTATACTGTGCTCAAGATGGTTTAGCTTCTGATCAGTGGATTGATTTTTATTATGAGTAGTTTTTTTATCCAAACAAATCTTCTCTCGGCCAGTTCCACTCATATACTCACATATTGATACATCATTCACTATTGATCTCGACTCACTCTTCAGATAGGAGACTTATCTGCTTGAGTCACTTAGCTCATAGTTTGAGAGTAGAGATATATCATTGCTTGTTGACCACTCTTTGCCAGGGCAACTGAACCCAGTCAGACTCAGGCATACTCGAGAGTAATCTACCTACTGACCAGCCACTTGTCGTCGTATCAGTCATAATATTCAATTGCTCTGCAAGTCTACCATAAGATACCACCTTGCCATGAGGGATCTGATTGACTGCAGTGATAAGAGAGGGGGTGAGGTTATTCATATGACAAAAGAGGCTTAATGACTTTGTCGGCTAAAAGAGACTAAAATCTTCTATACTAGAGTCTATTATTTATCAAATCTTCAAAACCTGACTTGTCCAATGTCTGACTTGCTGAGTGAGTTGGGGATTGTGAGTGAGTGTCTGGCCATAGGATGGGATCATCTGTTTCATTGTTTCTGTCCATGATGATGAGTTCATCTGCTCTGGAAAGCAATCCTGCAACAACTCTATCATCACACTCACTGCTGTCGATGCTCATGGGCTTGCTCACAATAGTCACGAGATACTACGATCCGCACTTGTTACAACCTCGGTACCAAATTGTAAGATTCCTCATTGTTTGGGATCTGATTTGATAATCTGGACACGCTTACCAGCATCCTCAAGCTCCCAATCCTGCATCTGTGCGGTGGGCATATACTCACGCAGTGCAGCGAGACGATCATCCATGTTCTGGACAATTTGCTTGATGAGGTAGCTGGTGAGTGGGAGATTATGTCGTCATGCTGCGATCATAGCCATGATATTATGAGGTCTGACTGACATGGGTAGATCCCAGACCGATCATGCTTTGAGAAATTTGGTAGTAAACCCTGCAAAGGGTCAGAACAGCAAGCACTGCTCTCCATCAATAATCCTCGTATCTAAGTGCGGCACGGACATGGGAGGATCATCAACTCAAGATTTTCCATACACCTTGCCCCAGTGCTGTGAGACGATCTCGGGATTACGACATATAAGCCATTGCCCGTCGATGGGGAAACCTCCATAGCCCTTGATTTCCTTGATTCCAGATTTCTCCAGTAAGGGTAGCGCTCATCCTCCCGCTCACCAGAATACAAATTTCCCTGTAATTGTAGATTTTGTACGGTCATGAGTATCGCTCATGCTGACGGTCCATAACTGGTCTATTTGCTGATTGAGATCACTTACATGATGATGTAACATCAGATCAATAGCAGAATTTGCTTGGAGAGATGCAACCATCGCACGAGTCAGCTCTCAGAAATTTACATCTGTTCCCATGTCACTGCGAGTAGCGGCAAAGGATTTGTCATTATTGCGTCATGACATAATGAGCGGCATCCATTCAGTAATCTGCTGGAGATCGGTACTATATTGCATCGGAGTAAATAGTGGGTTTTGCTGTAGTGTCTCGTAGCGTTTATGGAGATATTGCACATCATCTCACCGCACTAGACTCATATGTGGCACAGGGTTGATAAAGCTCTCAGGACTACCAATCATTCACTCTTGCACAAGACTTGCCCAAAACTGCTTACTCACCTCAAACGACTCCATAATCTCGATCGCCTTGGTGATCGCAATAGTTCCACAGGAATTTTGCGGAGTATAGTTGAGTTCGCACCGAGCACTATGTCCAGTACCAGCGTTATTGAGAGCATCGGAGCTCTCGATAGATACAGTATCTGCACGCTCTATGATGCAAATCTTCCAGTCAGGCTGGAGTTTATGGATGAGTGTTGCTAGTGTCGCACTCATAATTCCTGCGCCGATGAGGATGATATCGTATTGTTTTGTAGGTGAGTTCATAAAGTTTACAAGGTATTATTATAAAGTAGATTCTTATTTATCAATTATCTCATAAACTTTATTCCGCCAAAGTTTCCACTACTCATGAGTATGATCACACAGTTATGTAGATCAAGTTCATCATACCAAGATTTAAGATCTGTTACATTATCACACACTATAAGGTCTGTACGACCAAATCCATCAATCACCTCTTGTTTGCTCAGTGGCGTCATACGCTTTACAGCAAAGGTGTGATCTTCATAGTAGACGCAGGCGATATCTGCTGCATCGAAGCTGGATGTATACTCAGGAAGGAACGACGCACTCAGACTTGCAAAGGTGTGTAATTCAAATAGTCAGATGATTTTACGATCGGGATATTGTTCACGGACAGCGCGAACTGTCGCCGTGAGTTTACTGGGACTGTGAGCAAAATCTCTCAACACAGTCAGATGTCTTGTATCATCTTGATACTCAAGCTGTAGTCTGTTACCTGCTCCGGTAAAACTTCCTATTTGATCATAAAACTGTTCATCACTCAGTCATAGTTGTGTACACACAAGTTTGGCTGCTGCAATATTGGTGCAGTTGTGGTTACCAAAAACTGATAGTCTAACCTGTTGATTGCTTGGCGTGATGAGATAGGTGATGCCATCACGGATGACGTGTGGGTGAGTCGCGTATCAGTCAGTAGTTGCTTGAGTGGTAGTGTTGTTCATTACTTTGATCACTTCCTCGTCTCCAGTATAATATCCAAGCCATCCATTAGCTGGCGTCTGATCTGCAAACTGCTGAAACGGTGCGACATAGCTTGCAAAGGTCGGATATGTTGTAATATGATCCCAGGCAATACCATTGAGGATACCGATATTGTGTTTATATAAGAGCATCTTGGCGCTCATATTGATCTTACCATCAGGGTATTCATCTCACTCAATGATGATAATCTTATTGTCCTCAGTCAGACTCACCATCGTATCAAATCATGGTACAATCCCACCTACTACTCGATCAAAGCTGATACCATTGCCTTTGAGCACATGCATGATCATACTAGTCGTAGTAGTTTTACCATGACTTCCAGCGATTACAACTCTGGTCTTGTCCTTACTCATCTCATAGATTACCTCAGGATATGAGCGAATTATGAGCCCTAGTTCTTGAGCTTTGAGTAGTTCAGGATTATCAGCAGTGGCATGCATCCCGAGTACGATCATGTCGATATCTGACGTGACTGATGTTGGATCTCGTCCATCTTTGTCTGCTAGCAGTCCATGAGCCGCAAGTGCTGATCTACTAGGCTCATAGATTTCATCATCATGACCAGTGACATTATGTCACATGAGTTTGAGCTGGATAGCAAGAGAGGAGGTGATTCTTCATCAGTTGGAGATGCAGTGGATGCGCATAATATATTCGTTTAAATAAGACTAAATAACTTCGTCTGCTAAAGAGGCTAAAACCTCATTAATTAAAAATGATCATAGTTTTTTTGGGTAAAAAAACCACCTCAAATGAAATGGTTTAATCTTTTTGATAAATTATTGTTGTGTCCTGCTTAAATAATCATTTCCAATCACCATGATCACATCTACTCATGAGAGCAATGATCATGATCCTCATATATCCAGTTCATTATTACCAGAAAATATTGTCCCACTAAGTGATGCAAGAGCCGTCTTCTCATCATAGATCACTGGAGCAAAATCTCTGAGGAGGTCAGAAGTTACATCATAGTCACCAGTGCCGATCTTGATGAGTTGTGAGTTGACTGATTTTATATTATTATTACCAATACCCACTACCTGAAAGCCGTTTTCTACTAATTCAGTGGCGACATCACTTGTTACTCAGTTTAAATTCTGTCATGGGAGTAATTGTTCTTTATCAATACCGTTCCACAAGAGGATACGAGCTCATTCCACCAAGAATTGCTGTTGATAGATCACATAATAGGCAAACTTTTGGATCTCGTCATAATAACTTACACGAGAGGCGCTCGCTCAGTTAGGCAACAGCACAGCCGCACCACCAAAGTCAGACCTATTGGGAGAATAAAGTAAACATCCAGGATAAGTCAGTTTATAATAATCATTACAGCCAGATTGTAATACAAACGAAAAGTAGTGATCAATTCTGTTCAAATATTTAGATAATCAGATCATCTGACTCAGGCTCAAGTCGGTTGTAACAGTCGTTTGGAAATCACCATATAATTCTTTGATTTTGAGTACTCATCAGCCGCTGAGGAGTTTTTTGACAATTCACTGGATAATTTGCTGCTGCCTCAGTGATCTATCAAAATCTGATGTACTATGTCTACTTCTTGCATATTTAAGTGCGAGATCACCATTCATCATCTGAGTACCAGACTGGATCGTGAGTATCATTGTTCTAAATTCATCGGCAGGATAGGTGGGATCAACAATTTTGTTAGGAACGGTAACTTGTATCCCTCATAGTGTGTCGATCATATCTTCAAATCATTGAAAATCTATCAAAGCATAGTGATCAATAGGTATTCCCATGATAGCGCTGACCTTACTAGTGAGAATTTCCAGTGATCAGGTGAGGGTGTTTTTCTTATTGATTTGTGCGCTAAGCACAGCGTTAATCCTTCCGTTCCAGTTAGTGTCAATATTTACATACAGATCTCTGGGTATTGAGAGGAACGTCACAGCCTTAGTATCAGGACTATAGCTTGCAACCATCATACTATCAGTATTGTAGCTTCCACGATGTCACTCTCATCCTACTCCTATGATGAGTGCTGATATTTGACCCATTTCATCAGTTTCTACTTCTTCTCATATAGCTCATCAGATTGCACCTACGCTTGATTTCATAATATTAGAAACTCTAGCGGCAATCCATGGCATACCTTGTCAGACAACTCGCCATCCCATTCATAAGAGAATAAATATCCCCAAAAGTACTCCTAGTTGTCTGATGATAGTTCATATACGGGGAGTATTAGGTGTGTTCGATTGATTGATAATCGGCTTATGGGTAAATCATTTCATGGCTAAGAATTATTGATTAGTATAGAGGTTGTATCAAGCATTTACTATAGTCATATTGAATCCAATATCAACGCCCAAAAATTTGACAGAACAGCTACCAATCACTATAATGAAGTTATGAAGTACCTTAAACGCCTGATATGATCATTATATACGATGATGATGGTAGCAATTATATTTGCGCCGATGGCTTTATTTGCACAAGAAAAATTTAGCGAAGCACTGGATCAGTCTACTGTATTGATCAAGCCAAATCTTGAGCGAAATCCTGCTTATGTGAATGCTCAGTGATCCTCGAGATTAGAAGGTACTCAGACATTTATTTATGATGTGGTAGATAAGTTTGTATTTCCCCTACTGATCAGTGCATCAGTACTTGTTGTAATCTTAGGGTTATATAATATTATGTTTTCTGGTAAAGATGAAATCGAAAAGTGAGCCCAATATATCATTTATGGGGTACTGGGTATCATTGTGATTCAGTCTGCCAAGTTTATTACATCGACCTACATAGGTATTCTTAAGGATGTAGTTCCATCAGATGGCATATTATGAGGAAGCACTAGCTTTGCTCAGTTAGCATATGAACTATATAATCAGCTGATGATGCCGTTTGTTACGCTCTTTATGTACGTAGTGATTGGATTCTTGTTTGTAATATTACTAGTACATGTGTTTAGATTTATCACTAGTAGTGAAGAAGAAGTTACAGCCAAAGCAAAAACCATTATGATATCTAATGTAGTTGGAATTCTCGTGATATTGTTATCCAAGACAATAGTCGAGGCAATTTATGGTAAGCAAGCAGAAGTCCTCAAGTGAGGCACCGACATAGGAGACGTATGATCATGAATATTGAGATGAGCTGACTTTAGTTTGGTATTCACGATTATCAATTATTTCTTATGATTTCTGTGATTGATTATTCTGATATTGATTATTGTACAGACATATCAGCTTCTGGTTAGTCCTACCGATGAAGAACTTATCAAAAAAACCAGAACTAATCTTCTCTATATCGTGATTGGTCTTGCTATTATTGCCTTAGCGTATGTTATTGTAAATCTTGTGATTATTTGATAAAAATAAAAAATAAACCTCCACAAACCTTATAGAATTTATAGCCTTACAAACTAAATTATCCAAATTTCCTAACTCTTCTCTCCTTATGCTCTCTCTTATCAAATATGCTCTCATTACACTATGTACAAGCGTCATCGCGATGTGTGGTTTTGTCTTGATTTCCAGTCAGACCCACGCCGATCTCCTGGAAACATCATTTAAGTCAGCAAAGCAGTTTGATTATGTAGTTAATATTGGTACGAGTCGTGATAGTGTAGGTAAGGCTTTTCTTAGAGATGGATACACAATTGGATCGAGATCTACCAGTGATCCTATTGTTGTGAGAGTGATTAAGTGGTTACTTGAGATTGTCGTGATATTATGAGTACCGATGCTGATCTATGGTGGCATCAGATATATCATCGCAGCAGGAGACGAGTGAGCTCAGAAGACTGCTAGGACACTTATGATCAATGTGGTGATTGGTATTGTCATTGCATTATCATCGCTTGCAATTGTGACACTTACATCATCGATCCTCAACGATAGTAGATTATGACAAGATTTTGATCAGACTGCTGCATGAGCACCTCAATAATTACCCGATCTACCTCAGCCTAATCAGCCAGGTACTACTCCACCTTCAAATCCGAGATCAATTCCTCCATGAGGATGACTAACCGAACCTGTTGTTACGGGTCCTTCTCCTAGATGATGAAATATTCAATAATTTATATTCTATGCTTATGTCCCAGAAGCCGATAAAACATTTCAAAAAGAAAACAAAAAACATCCTACGTGGTCTATCACTGAGACGGGATGAGTATTTTGTGCATAATTTAGTAATTGGTGTAGGAGTTATTATGATCCGAGTCGGGGTATGGTGAATCTTAGATATTTATTTGGTAGATTATGGAGTTGTCTGACGTATTGTGTGTATTATGATTGGTATCTTGTTGCTCTATCTTGTGGATGGAGGTATTGATCAGTTATGAGGTAGATGATGAGAATAGCCATATAGTAATAGTTAGATTTTATAATGCTTTCTCACTACATAGGTAATCCCAAAGGTCAGGACATATAGTCAGATGGCAATGGCAATATATAGTGGATTGATGGAGATATCTGATAAGTTTAAGCTTTCAGTAGATTGTAGACTTGCTCATACCAGCACTACACTCACCATCGCAGGCAATATTCACAACGCTGTACCAAACACATAAGGCAAAAATCTCACTCATAAGATCCCCAGACTATAATTAACAAGGTCATAATTCATCGGTACGAGTCTTACAAGCACCACTGACAGTAGTCAGTCTCATTTCATCATAGATTTGATTTTGCCGATAATACCGGTCTTGCTCGATGTGTTACTTGTTCACAGGACACGACCGATACCGTATGATACGATTGCACTTGCAACTGATGCAATCAGTGTGTAGATGATTCCCCACACTGGTCCAAACAATATCCCTCACATGAGTGTCATCACCGTTGCAGGAAATAGTGTGAGTGATCTCACAGCGTAGATAGTGATAAATAAGAGTGCTCAATACATAGATCATTGCAACCACTCGAGTGTATTTGATCAAAGCTGCTCAGCAGTAAGTCATAGTTGTGATTTGATCACAAAATAGCTAGCAATAATTGCTATCCATAAACTTACTGCAATAATTTTGAACATGTTAGTTTTGAGCCATCGTTGTGCATGGCTTCTTCGGTTTTGGATAGTTTGGATGACAAACTGTCCACAGATCTTTTTGATGAGATGTGATCTGACTGGATAGGGGAATATCTGACTGGTAACTTTGAATGCTGACACCTCATGTTGTACAAGATACGTGAGTAGCGATAAGATCTCGACCGTATTGTGACCAGCCACTTCAGCACCCACAATTGTACCAGTCAGCCTACGGAAGATGATCCTCATATAACCATCAGTATCTTGGATAATGACTGATTTATCGTTTTGATCTCGATCAAGTTTGATGACGATGTAGTTATCTTTCATTTCATCAGTTATTTCGCTCATATTCATGCCTACACGAGCAACCTGGATATCGGTATAGATCGCAGATGGCATGGCTTGCTGTCTATAACTACTGGATGCGATGATCCTACGGTACAGGTATTTGAACACATTGAGGCCCTCATGATCAGCCCAGTGGGTAAACTTAGGGTTATCAGCGACACAATCACCAATTGCAAAGATATGCTTGAGGTTTGTACGATTACGATGATCCACAATGATTCATTTATTTGTATAGTCTAGTCAAATCTCATCCAGTCATATGTTATTCGTATTTGCTCTTTTGCCAGTAGCAATAAGGATACGATCATGTGGGATAGTAAGTTCTTTGTCATTATACATGATAACAAGGTGGTCTGACTGAACTGATTGCGTATCCGCTGATGTGTAGATAATAACACCTTTGGTAGTAAGATCTTTATGTAGTAACTCTTGTGCTTCACTGCTTTCATGCGGGATAATATGTTTGTTGCGTTGTATCAGTGTGACTTGTACTCATATATTTGCACAAGCGTTGGCAAGTTCACATCAGATATATCATCCACCCACAATGGTGAGTTTTTCTATATCTTCAGTCAGCTCAAAGAAATTCTCATGAGTGAGATAATCCACATCTTCCAATCATGATATCATCGGCAGACGTACGCTTGATCATGTAGCAATGACTGCTTTATCAAACTTGATAGTCTGATTATTGATTATAATATGATGCTTATCCACAAAGCGAGCATATCACATTACAATATCGATACCGTATTTTTCTCATATATGCTCTGGGGTTTCGTCTTCGACAAAACCTTGTCTGACTCATCTCACGTCCTCCAGTGCTTGTGTTAGACCTACTCACGGATTTTGCTGTCAGTATGCGATCAACGCCTTGCTAGGTACACAACCTGTGTGTGTACAGTCTCCACCGATAGCAGATCACTCGATGAGTAGTACATCTTCACCAGCAGTAGATAGTGCCAAGCTACAAGTCAGTCCTCCAGCCCCAGCTCAGATTACGATATGTTTATAGTATGATTTAATAGTATTCATAGTATTATCATACTCATGTGTGACGAGATGTATAGTGATAGTATGATTATCATTATGGTGTCGATATTCTACTTATTTACTATCTTCTAGGGTAAAGTAGGTAATAAGTATTTTGTCAAAATATTAGTTAGATGTACAAACTTAAGGAGCGTCGAGCTCACGTCATCACAAAATGTTATTTTCTCAACTCCATTCTTTCCATATGTCTTACGTCTGGGTGTTTTTTAGGTAATGATATATTGTGTTTTCTGTAGAACGCTAACTCTTGCGGGATAATACGAAATGGTTTACCAGATACCTCACAGATCACTGCAGACTTGAGGATACTGTCATCTACTTCGTCTATCATATCAGGGAGATCTTGTCAGCGAATAGCTTTGTCGACTTGTGGTGTAGGGGATTCATAAGTGGATCGTGAATATCACAGATTTGCAAAATCTATCTTTTTTTGTCATTCTGAGCGTAGCGATAGCGTAGTCGAAGTCCTGAAGGATACACTCTCTTTGCTCGATAAATCCATATGGATCCTTCATTGCGTTTCACTTCATTCAGGATGACGATCAGAAATAAGCGGAAAATACTCCTGTGCTACTGTCTCATTATATCAAAACGGTGATAATGATGGATGGAAGAACTCTCACCACTCACCGGTAGTCATCATATGCTGGATAATTTTAGGTACGAGGGTGTTATATTCTTCTTTGGTATATTGCTTGTTGAAGATGCAATATTGCTTATTGCGGAGTCAGATACAGCCAAATATATTTGAAGAGTTATAGCAACTATTACTATAATAAATATTATTTCCATCTCGACACGACACTGCTCATAGCGCATTTTCGACTCTTAAAGTACTCATAATTTCTTGATTGAGTTTTGAAGCCAAAAGTAGTGTACAATCTATACAATCAGAGCAGTCTGGTTTCACCATTTGACAGTATTTCATATCAATTGAATCCATAACATCATTGCAGTTGATGCAATTCTTTGAGTCAAATATAATATTAGATCATGCGCAATTTTCAGATCTTTGAATATAAAGATTAGGATCGGGTTTTTTGATTATATAAGAATTAAATGCTAATTTTGATTGATATTCTTCTTTGGTATATTGCTTGTTGTTAATACAGTACTGCTTATTTACTAATCAAACACATCCCCAGCAATTACTACACTCTTCGAGTTGCGAGCTATAGTGACATGAGTAACAATTAGTTATCTGTACAGAATTTGAACAATATTTTGATCCTTTAATCGCATAACAATCAATACAGAAATCACATTTATCCACCCATCTTCAGTAAATACATCATTCACTATCTGTTATTGAATTTATCATATAGCAATCTTTATTATTGAGTCACGGATTACAGTATTCAGAGTTTTCACTGTTCATATTAATCAACGGCAAACATGGAACTACTTTCATCAACTCTCCAAACTGCTCAGTAAACGTCCTTGTACTATCAAACTCCATCTCGTAGTCTAACGAATCTCGTGAGTCGCTCCACCAGATACTCTGATCATAGACGGTATATGGCTTGTCAGGAGAGTATATCGAGATGATGCTTTTGTGACTTGCGTCGCATTGGCGGCGATAAAGTTTGCGTTCATTACGAAACGAGAGTCTGCGGCGTTGTCTACAGTCAGGGCACAGAGTTGGAGTAGGGATTTGAGCAGTTCGCTCACCAAACTTTGGACTGATCTTGCTATAAAAGTCCATATCAGACTGCGTGATATCAAAGCTTGCTGAGCAGTATGTGCAAAGTTTAGTTTCTATTGTTGTGTCATTCATAAGCATCTCAAAAGTAATAAATATACTGGTATTATATTACTATGATTTGCATTGTCAATTGTTTTGATTATACTTGTGTGCTGCATGATGCACGACATACAAGACTATTTTATATCATTGATAATATACTATGTTAGAGTATTTTCTCTCATCATTATGATTACAGGATACTCAGATACAGATATACTGTGCACTGACTAGGTTATGATCATCTCCTGCGAGTACGATAGCAGATCAACTCTGACGTGAACGTACTAGTACCTACAAACTCATGAAATCTATGGTATCATCATGATATCTGACTCAATCGATGCGTCATGGTGCTGCGGTGTTTACGGTCATACCACTGGAGTCACTCAAGCGTATGCGAGACACACAGTTTGGTCAGGCTCAATACTTATCAGATCACTATGATATGGTGAGTCATGAGTACGATCAGATGCTCACCAAAAATACTAACATACCACATATTACCATCCATCAGTGAGTATCTGGATTACGTCATGTATGTAATGATATGATCACAATGATTCAGCAATACAAGCTTATCCGTGTGACTTGTATTGCGAGTATGACCTTTGAGTCAATGGGTAGTGAGGACAGTGAGATTAGTAGCATTATGTGACAACTTCGTAGTGAGCTTATCGAGAACAAAGTCTCAGTAGATGGATACTATGCATCAGGTATGACTCTCATGGAGCAGCTCAACACTCACATAGGTCAGCTCGAGTCACTTCCCACCAGCAACGATGCGGTATCATTACGAGTCATAGCAGATCGTGTGATTGTTATTGTAATGCAGTCTC
>Ga0105051_10005900_pt1 | contig 13432 bp, 11 predicted proteins | sample FRY02_FD_78383 | JGI IMG/M metagenome (GOLD analysis project Ga0105051, IMG submission 78383) | Freshwater microbial communities from Lake Fryxell liftoff mats and glacier meltwater in Antarctica - FRY-02 (megahit assembly) | ecosystem: Environmental > Aquatic > Freshwater > Ice > Glacier... | reverse complement strand
GTGTTCCTTTGCCGAAGCCGTCGCCGGAAATGCCCGCGCCCGGGAAGGCCTGCAGCGGGTCATGTTCGAGAAGGAACGCACCCTCACCAGCGAAGGACGCGCCGCCTCCCTGCTCCAACTCCCCAGTTGGCGCAGCGTCGCGCAGAGCTACCGGCACCTCATGTCTCTCGACCTCAAACGCCGCCCCTCCAAGGCCGAAATCAACGGCCTCAAGCCCCTCTCCGAAGCCAAGGCCCTTCGCTGCAAGGTGCGCTTCTTCATCGACGGTGTCGCCCTCGGTTCCCAGAGCTTCCTCGGCAAGCTCTTCCTCCTCAATCGCGGCCACTTCGGCCCCAAACGCCGCAGCGGCCCCCGCAAGATCCGGGGCATCGCCACCTCCCTCTGCACCTTCCGCGACCTCCGCCGAGAACCCGTCCAGACTTGACGACCATTTCGCAGGCAAGCGATCTCCTCACACCTCCGAAATCTTCTACCTGAAAAAAGGGGCCAAGAAAGAATTCTTGCAATCAGACCTCGTCGGCATTCCCTCAATAGGTGGACGGGCCATCTTCCCGCTTCGAGCGCTGGAGTGCTGAGGCTTCACTCCGCCCGGCGGCAGCTGGCTTGACGGCGCGGGGGAGCAGCGTCCACTCAAGCTTGCCAGCCATTTCCCCACCCTACCAGCCACACACCCTTCGACATCGCCCACTCCTCTCCTCCACACGGGTCAAGCCCCGCCCTTCCCGGGCGGAGTCGAGCCTCAGCACTCTGGTGTCATCATCCGCGAAAAGATCAGGGGAAGGAAAAAGAGTCAGAAAAATGGAACATTGGGGCGCAGTCTCGTTGAGGCCGAAGCATGCTAACACACCTCCTCTTCAAGCGACCTATCCGGCTCGGAGTCCGCGTGCGCTATAGCACGCATCGAACAACGGAGCCTTGGAAAAACCAAGTTTCAAGTGCAACGTGTTGACGCTCGCCCTTGCTGAACGCACCGACCGTCACGATCCAGCCCTCCAAGTCACCATTCCCATTGATCTCAGCGGAGCAAGTCCATCCGCAGAGCATCGCGCAGGATTCAATGATCGAGAGTCCAAGTCCGGAATGCCAGTAACCGGAGCGGGCCTCGTCTTTGCGCCAGAACCGCTCGAACAGCCTCTCCAAATCCCCGTCTTCCAAATCCGGAGCAGCGTTTCTCACCGAAGAATACCTGTGGCTTCCTGTTATCTCCACCACGCTTTCTTCTGGAGCGCAAGTTGCGGCGTTCCCTATCAAGCTCATCAGAATCGTATACCAAAGGGGGATCACCCGTGATCTCGCAGTCCTCCACGTCCGTCCGAATAACGACGGGACGGGCGCCTTCCGGCAGCGCCCGATATTCAATTTGATCCTCGCGGCTCGCCATCTCCCGAAACCACCACTCATACTTCGGCACGGTGTGAAACGGCGTATGCGGCTCGTGCATCCACAGGTTGATGAAGAACAGCTTCTCCGCCGCCCCGCTCTCCTCCATCAAGGCAATGGCCCGGTCCGCGTCCTCGTGCACCGGCATCTGCTCTCCCGCGCAGTTGAAGGCCCCGTATTTGTCGTAGCCATACACCGCCGGTAGCGGGGAATCGGGAATCATGTCGTTCGACAAATGCCACTTCCCGAAATGCGCCGTCGCGAGAAGGCAGAGGGCAAGCAGCGATCTCACCGTCCAGATGCTCCGAACTACTTCTTCCCTTTCCGCAGCTTGATCTCCGCATCATTTTCCTGCTTCGCACCCGGGGTGCTGCGGCCGTTCTCCACGAACTGCTCCAGCAACTTGGTCAGACGCTCCACTTCCTCTGGATACCTAGCCTGCACGTTCTCCGATTCCGCCAAATCATTCTCAAGATCGTAGAGCTGCGTGGCGGGAAGCTCCTGCGCCTCCTTGGTGCCGGGCCTCGGCTCACTCCAACCGCCCGAGCCCCCGCAAAGCTCCAGCTTCCACTTGCCCTGCCGGATGGCGAAGGAACCGTTGATGGAATGATGCACCACCGCCTCATGCAGCGGCCCCTTGTCCTCGCCCAGCAGCGCCGGCAGAATGCTTGCGCTGTCCTCCCCCGCGTTGTCCGGCAGCTTCTCCCCCACGATCTCCGCACAAGTCGCCATCAGGTCGGTCAAACAAATGGTCTGCGCGGAACGACTCCCCGCCTTCACCCGCTCCGGCCAGCGCACCAGAAAGGGAATGCGGTGACCTCCATCGAAAATGTCCGCCTTGTGCCCCCGCAGATCGCCATTCGGAAAGTGCCCCTTTGCCTGCATACCCGGAATCTTCGCCGCCGGGGAGCACCCATTGTCACTGGTCATGATCACCAACGTGTTCTTCGCCACCCCCGCCTTCTCCAGCGCCGCAAGCACCTCTCCCACCGCCCAGTCCGTCTCCATCACGAAGTCGCCATAGGATCCAATTCCACTTTTCCCCTGCCATTCCTTCGAGGGAACGATCGGTGTGTGCGGCGAGGCTAGCGGCATGTAGAGAAAGAACGGCTCGCCCGCCGCAGCCCGTTCCCCGATGAACTCCACCGCCTTCCGCGCCAGAGTCGGCAGGACATCCACCGCTTCAAAACTCTCCGCCGCCGGACCACCCCGCACCCAGTTCTTCGTCGTCGTCAGCGGCTCCGTGAACCGATCGTTGTTGATGAAGGCGAAGGGCGGCATGTCCAGCGAGGCGGCGATCCCGAAATACCGGTCGAAACCCCGCGTGGTCGGCCCATCCGTTATCTCCGGCGAGGGCTTCCCTTTCTCGATCCCCATCCCCAAATGCCACTTCCCGATGCAGGCCGAGGTGTAGCCCTGCTTCTTCAACAGCGCCGGCACCGTCAGGCGATCCTTCGCAATCAAGGGCTCGCTGTAACCCAGCAACACTCCCGCCTGCAACTTGCTCCGCCAGTTGTAGCGCCCCGTCAAAATGCCGTAGCGGGTCGGTGTGCAGACCGAGGAGCTGGAATGCGCATCGGTGAAGATCATCCCCTCCGCCGCAATCGTGTCCATGTGCGGCGTGGCGATCTTCCCGCGCTTCGGATTGAGTACCTGCACGTCCCCATAACCCATGTCATCGGCAAGGATGTAAACAATGTTCGGCTTGGAGGATTCCGCTGCGCTCAGTCCCGAAAGGGGGGCAATGAGCGCGGTGGCGAGTAGGGCGATGGTGTGCTTCATGGTTTCCAGTCAGTGCGGGCGGGTTCTATTTCGAGTTCAACGAAGACCGAGGCGTGGGCGAATTCCCGTTCGGGGTCCAACCGGCTCATTTCGCCTCGCCACGCGGTTCCCCTCGCGATTTGTCGAACTTCGAATACCTGCCGAAAGTGCCGTGACTTTCAGAATAGCCCACCTTGGTCATTGGACATTCCTTGCCCGCCCCGGCATAGCTAATCGAGCGACGCCGGGTTCGACATTGGGTGTTCCTCTCCTTCCCCCCCCTAAAACAACAGCCCCTGCCCCCCGCTCCCCACCTGCACCGGCCGCGTCACCTGCCAGCTGCACCAATCCGTCGGCACCTCCTGCGGCGCAATCCGCACCCGCACCGTTCCCGCCATCCCCATCACCGCTTCCGTCGCCACGAGCGGACAGTTGCAGTCCGCACTGAGGTGCCCAAGAAACACATCCTGCAGTCCGTGCTCCGCCAGCTCGGCCACCAACTCGGCGGCCTGCCCGTTCGACAGATGCCCGTGCCGCGATGCGATCCGCTGCTTCGTCGACCACGGACGCTTCGTGTCCGCATCCAACATCCCCTGATCGTAGTTCGATTCCACGAACAATCCGCGCACCCCCTTCAAATTGTCCCGCACCACCCCCGTCACGTGACCCAGATCCGTCGCCACTCCCACCTTCACATCGTGGTTCGTACAGACAAAGCCCACCGGATCCACCGCATCGTGCGGAATCGCAAAGGCCCGCACCGTCATCTCCCCCACCGCAAACTCCTGCCCCCGCTGAAACACCCGCCACTCCACCCGCCCCTTCACCTTCTCCTCCACCACCTCCCGCGTCAGCGCCGTGGCAAAGATCGGCACCCGATGCTTCCGCAAAAACACATCCAGCCCCCGCACGTGATCCCCGTGCTCATGCGACAACAAAATCCCGTCCAACGACTCCGGATCGATCCCCAGCAGCGCCAACCGCAAGCACAGCTGCTTGGCACTCAGCCCCGCATCCACCAACAACCGCGTCCCCCCCGCATCGATCACCACGGCGTTTCCGCCACTACCGCTCCCAAGCACCGCCATTCTCATCCTTCGGCCATCTTAAGCACCTCCCCCCACCCCGCCAATCCCAATCCTCCCTCAATCCAACTTCCCCCTTCCCCCCTTCCCCCCTTCCCCAAGTCCTTCTTTGCCACCCCGCCCCCCTTCCGCTATGCTGCCGGAAGCCGAATGCTCCATCGCCGCCTCATCAGAAATTTCCAAGTCGTCGTCATGTCCCTGGCGGTCATCGCCGTGGCGGCCCTCCTCTGCGGCCTGATCTGGCTCAATCAACGGGGATTCGGCGGCCAATGGAGCGATAAAATCTCCGCCGAGCTCAGCGCCCTCGGCCTCCACGCCGACTTCGACGAGGCCCGCTTCTCTCCCCTCAAGGGCATCATCGTCACCAATGCCGTCCTCTACCTCGACGAGTCCCGCGAGACCGTCTTCGCCCGCATCCCCAGCCTCAAACTCGATGTCGACCGCGCCAAAGCCCTCCGCGGCGAACTTCTCCTCCGCAAATGCGAACTGCGCGACGCCGATCTCCTCATCCCCCTCGTCCGCGACGATCCCACCCCCATCGACCTCGCCCTCCACCACCTCTCCGGACATCTCGCCGTCGATCGCCAAGGCCGCCTCATCCTCAAGGACGCCACCGGCTCACTCGGCGGCATGGACTTCACCCTCAACGCCGAACTCACCAACTTCGACCCCTCCAGCCTCGCCAAACGGGCCGACCACAACGGCGACCACGCCCGCCGGGACTTCCTCCAAAGCCTCCTCTCCGAACTCGAGAACTGGGACTTCCACGAAGACCGCACCCCCCACATCGACATCCAGGTCTCCGGCGACCTCCGCAGCACCACCAACATCAAAACCTCCTTCCTCCTCACCGCCCGGGAACTCACCCGCCACAACTACACCATGGAGGACATCACCCTCTCCGGCCAGTTCTTCGGCCGCCGCGCCACCATCCACCAATTCGAGTTCTCCGACGGCGCAGGCCGCCTCGTCTCCCAAGCCGAGTACGATGTCCTCCGCCGCGAAGGCCGCTACCGCATCGACTCCAACATCCACCTCGCCCGGATGCTCCGAGCCTGCTTTCAAAATGGCGTCCTCGACCACATCGTCACCGCCCGCTCCCCCGAAGTGCGGGCCGAGGGATCCTTCCACATCGCCCCCGACGGCGACCTCCGCGTCGGCGCCACCGGCTCCATCGCCCTACAGCGCTTCAGCTTCCTCGGCACACCCTACCACCGCCTCGAAACGGAGTTCTCCTGGCAGGACGGCGATATCTTCCTCCAACACCTCCACGCCGCCCACGAACTCGGCGAACTCACCGGCCAGGTCCTCATCCAGGGCGACGTCATCCGCTATCGGGCCGAGTCCTCCCTCCCCGTCACGGTCTTCGATCCCTTCATCAAACCAGAAAGCGGCCTCCGCAAGATCATCGACCGCGCCACCTTCGCCCCGGATACCTCCATCATGATCCGCGCCAACGGCACCATCCAGCGCAGCAACCTCCGGGAATGGGCCTCCAACGGCGAAGCCCACTTCGAAAACCTCACCTACAACGGAGTCCCCCTGCGCAGCGCCGAAGCCCACTACGTCATCACCCCCCTCGAAAGCAGCTTCGCCGATGTCACCGTGGACTTCGACTACGCTGACAGCGCCCTGCGCAAAAAACACGGCGGTCCCACCCATGCCACCGTCCGCGCCGATCGCATCGCCTACGACCGCACCAACCAACAAACCATCCTCGACGACATCCGAGGCACCGCCTGGCCCGGCCCCGTCCTGCGTCTCTTCCTCCCCGCCACCGCCGACCACATCGACGACACCTATCGCTTCCGCTCCCCCCCCACCTTCTCCACCAACGGCATCGTCGGACACCACGAAAACATCGAGAGCACCGATGTCCGCACGAAATTCGACACCCTCGCCACCACCAACTACACCTTCCTCAACCACAGCCTCGACCTCGACCAGGTCCGCGCCGAGGTCCGCTACCGCCATCGACTCGTCGATGTCTCCAACCTCAGCTTCCGCACCTTTCAGGGCAGCGGCGGCGGCGATGTCACCGTCCGCATCCGCCCCGGCCAGAGCTCCCTCCTCCAAGGCGGCATCAAATGGACCCGCCTCCGCCTCGCCGACATCGGCAACACCTACGGCTTCGAAAAGGCCACACAGGGCTACGTGACCGGCCGCCTCGATTTCTCCACCTCCGCCGGCGACATCGGCACCATGGACGGCACCGGCGCCATCGGCCTCGAACACGGCCACCTCTTCTTCGTCCCCGCCCTCGGCCCCCTCTCCACCATCCTCGCCCAGGTCGTCGGCGACAAACGCTCCACCCACGAGGAGGCACGCGACGCCTCCTGCACCTTCGCCCTCCGCAACGGCATCCTCTACACCCGCGATTTCCTCACCTCCACCCCCTCCTCCGTCTTCACCGGCGAAGGGGCCATCGACCTCGACCGCCAGACCATCGACATGACCGTCCGCATGAATGCCCGCGGCCTCCTCGGTCTCATCACCCTCCCCCTCCGCCCCTTCAACAATCTCTTCCAGTTCCGCGGACAAGGCCCCCTCAAGGCCCCCACCTGGGAACGCGCCAACTTCGTCCCCCCTCCCGACGGCGAAAACGACCCTATCTTCCGCACCCCCGGGCGCGCCGTCATCGTCCCCGAACGCTGAGCGGACCGCCATGTGAACAACCTGCCCCCACCCCTTCTTCTTTCCGCCGTCCCCTTTCCCATTTCCGTCTTCCTCCTCCCCCTCCTTCCCTGCTTGCGCCCCTCCCTCTTCTGCGCCAACGTCGGGCCAGCGAAACAACCCACCCGCCCCCCCAAAACCACCTCACCATCACCATCCCCATGACCGATCCCGTCTCCCAATCAGAAAGTGCCGCCACCCAGGCTCCTTCCATCCAACAAGCTGCCGACGATCTCCGCCAGGCCGCCGGACAAAAGGCCCGCGAAGTCGCCAACAGCGCCGAGGAACGCGCCCATCAATTGAAGGAAGCCGCCGCACAAAAAGCCCAGCAATTCCGCGAAGTCGCCACCGAAAAGGCCAACGACTTCAAGGAAGCCGCCTCCGAGAAAGCCCAGCGCATCCGTTCCGTGGCCGGCGAAAAGGCCCAGCAGATTCGCGAGGTCGCCAGCGAACAATGGCAGGAAACCCGCGTCAAGGCCCGCGAAGTCCACACCAACACCGAGGACTACATCCGCGAACACCCCACCAAGGCCATCCTCATCGCCGCCGGGGTCGGCTTCCTCTTCGGCCTCATCGTCCGTCGCTAACAAACGCCTGCCCTCCCTCGCCCCCCCCCCGACAACGCGACAGCGTCCCTGACTCCCACCATGCCCGGCCGGCGAACTTCCCCTGATCCCGACGACTCGTCTCCCGACGGGTCCCCCGGCATGCTGGGACGGTTCCTCCTCGGCCTTCAGGACTACCTTGCCGCGCGGTCCGAACTCCTCCACATCGAATCGCGGGAAGCCGCCCACTTCGCCAAACGACAAGCCATCCTCGCCGTCGTCCTCCTCGTCGCCGTCCTCTTCAGCTACGCACTCCTCCTCCTCGCCCTCGTCCCCCTCCTCGGCGCCGCCCTCGCCTCCAGCCTCCCCGACAACCTCGCACCCTTCGCCAACCAGATCAGCGCCCTCCTCTTCGCCGGACTCCACCTCCTCCTCGCCCTCCTTGCGGCCTCCAAGCTCCGCCGTCCCCCCTCCTCCCCCCTCTTCGAAATCACCCGCTCCGAGTTCGAAAAAGACCGTCAATGGATCAACGATCAACAGAACAAGAACGGAAGCAACAGTTGATCGCGCGCCTGGACGCCTCCCGCGCCCGACTGCAACACAACCGCCGCCTTCTTGAAGAAAAACTCCACCCCCTCCGCCGGGTGCAAAATGCCGTTAAAAAGCATCCCTTCCACGCATTCGGCATCGCCGCCGGTGGCGCATTCGCCTTCAGCCTCCTCCGCCGACGCTCCTCCTCCCGCCCCTTCTCCTTCAAACGCCTCTTCTTCCGTGGACTCTTCAACCTCGCCAAACCAACCATCCGCCTCTGGCTCCTCGATCAGGCCAAGGAACGCTTCCTCTCCCCGACCAAAAACGAACGCAAGGCATACGAAGCAAATACTCCGTAAATCCATCGCTTAAGCTTGTCGCCTCCCACCACTTTTCTAAGTTCTCAGACCGCCCACTTTCCCCTACTCGTAACCCCTGCCCCGCTCCCATGTCAGAACACGAAGTCCTAGCACACGTCGATGAATACCTCGCCATCGGAATCGAATACGATTGCTCCGACATCCACCTCTCCACCGAATACCCCCCCGCCTGGCGACGCTTCGGCACCCTCTCCCCCATCTGGGACGACCACCCCCCCCTCTCCCCCGCAGATACCGAACGCCTCACCAAATCCTTCCTCTCCGACAAGGAATGGAACCGCCTCCAGGAAATCGGCGACATCGACTTCGCCTACGCCACCGACCTCGGCCGCTTCCGGGCCTCGGTCGTGAAACAACGCCTCGGCCTCGATATCGTCTTCCGCATCATCAGCACCGACATCCGCACCATCCACGACCTCGGCCTCCCCGTCGATCACCTCGTCCCACTCACCCGATACCACAACGGACTCATCCTCGTCACCGGATCGGTCGGCTCCGGCAAGTCCACCACCCTCGCCGCCCTCATCGATTTCATCAACAAGGACCGCGAAGACCACATCCTCACCCTCGAAGATCCCATCGAATATGTCTTCGAATCCCAAGGCTGCCACGTCAACCAACGCGAAGTCCACACCCACACCGAATCCTTCCCCAAAGCCCTCCGCGGCGCCCTGCGGGAGGACCCCGATGTCATCATGGTCGGAGAAATGCGAAACCTCGAAACGATCTCCCTCGCCCTCACTGCCGCAGAAACCGGCCACCTCGTCCTCGCCACCCTCCATACCGGCAACGCTCCCCGCACCCTCGATCGGATCCTCGACGTCTTCCCTGTCGATCAACGCGACCAGATCCGCGTCATGGTCTCCGAATCCCTCCGCGGCGTCATCTCCCAGCAACTCGTCCCCCACATCAGCGGCACCGGCCGCTGCCTCGCCCTCGAACTGCTCGTCAACACCGCCGCCGTCGCCGCCACCGTCCGCGATGGTAAAATCTTCATGCTCCCCGGCATCATGCAGACCGGCAAAAATGTCGGCATGATCACCATGGACGAATCCCTCCGCAATCTCTACGTCAAGGGCCAGATCTCCCAGGAGGAATGCCTCTTCCGCAGCGAGGACAAAGTCCAAATGCGCACCTTCTTCAAATCCTGACCCCCCTCCCCTCCCCAACATGGCCAGAATCGACAGCTACTTCCAATACCTCATCGAGAACGGGGGCTCCGACGTCCACCTCTCCGAGGGCCAGGTCCCCAAAGTCCGCGTCCACGGCTCCATCGCCGCAATCCCCGGCGAGGAGGTCCTCTCCGGCGAAAACTTTAAAAGCTTCCTCGCCGAAATCTGCGAGGAAAACGCCTTCCAGCAATACCTCGAGTGTGGCGACCTCGACTTCGCCTACGAAATGGATGAAAATTCCCGCTTCCGCTGCAACTACCTGAAGCAAAAGAACGGCCTCGCCGCCGTCTTCCGACTCATCCCCACCGAGATCGCCTCCCTCGAGGACCTCAACATCCCCACCGTCGTCAAGGAGTTCGGCCACATGCGCTCCGGTCTCGTCCTCGTCACCGGCCCCACCGGCTCCGGCAAATCCACCACCCTCGCCGCCCTCCTCGACTACATCAACATCAACTTCTCCCGACACATCATCACCGTCGAGGAACCCATCGAGTTCGTCCACCGCAGCAAGAACTCCATCATCACCCAGCGCGAAGTCCCCATCCAAACCCCCAGCTTCGCCGACGGCCTCCGCGCTTCCCTCCGCGAGGACGCCGACATCGTCCTCGTCGGAGAAATGCGCGACCTCGAAACCATCTCCCTCGCCCTCACCGCCGCCGAGACCGGACTCCTCGTCTTCGGCACCCTCCACACCAACAATGCCCGGAAGACCGTCGACCGTCTCATCGACGTCTTCCCCGCCGATCAACAGTCCCAGGTCCGCACCATGCTCGCCGCCTCCCTCCGCGGCGTCGTCGCCCAGCTCCTCATGCGCCGCTGCGACAAACCCGGCCGCTGCGCCGTCAACGAAATCATGTTCGCCACCCCCGCCGTCGCCGCCATCATCCGCGAAGGTGCCACCCAGAAACTCTACGACGTCATCATCGGCGGTAAATCCGAAGGCATGCAGTTCATGGACGAATCCATCTGGGAGAAGCTCCGCGCCGGCATGGTCACCCCCGAAGAGGCCTACATGAAGGCCATCGACAAAACCCGCTTCAAGAAATTCCTCCCCGCCGAAGCCGCCTCCCTCGGCGTGGCCTCCGGCGAAAACCCCCTCGACCACTAACCTGGCGCAGGCTTCCTACCTGCAACCGGCCTACAATTCTCCGAATCCGGCCCCACCCGTAGCCGCGGCTCCCCACCGCCCAATAACCCAATAACCCCCATCCTTAACCTTCCTAAACTATTTAGATTACATAATTGACGGCCGCCCCTCCCAATCCTATTCTGCCCGTTGGCTCATCCCTGCCAGCCATGAGTACAGAACAAATTTCGTTTTCCTGCACGGCGTGTGGTGTGCAGTTGAGGGTGCCCGCCAGCCTCGCCGGAATCACCGGCCCCTGTCCCTCCTGCCAATCCAGCATCACCGCCCCCGCGCCGGAAGCCCCGGAGCCTGACTACGCCGATTTCGGCCTCCCCCTCGTCGCGGCCTCCCCCGCACCCCATCCCGCCTACCAAGAGACCTTCAGGCCTCCCGCTCCGGAATCTTACGCCCCTCCTTACGCCCCTCCTTACGCCTCCCATCCTTACGCCTCCCCTTACCCCGACAACGACTTCCCCCAAGCAACCCCCGCTGGCATTCCAGCCGCCCTCCATCCCCCCATTCCTCTCTCCCCAAACGCTCCGGTCGCTGTCGATCCCTTCGATCAACCCCAACCCGTCCCCCCCGCCGCTCCCATCATCAACGAGTTCCCCGAGCCGACTTCCCCCGCCGACCCCGCCCCTGTAGCCTTCAACGAGCCTCCCGCACGTTCTGCATCCCCGCCCCTCGCCGACGACTTCTCCGCTCCGAGCACACCCCTTCAGGAAAACACCACCCCAACCTCCCTGGTAGAGGACGACCTCCCCCCCGTTCGCCTCTCCAACCCGATCAATCCACCCCCGCCCGGCCTAGCCGATATTTTCGAGGACTTCCCCCCGCCCCCCAACAGCGTGCCTGTTCGGGAACCCGCTCCAGCCCAGGCTCCCCAGGCCCTTTCCGCTCCCGAACGGCCTTCCCTCGCCACCATGCCCGGCCCCATTCCGGCCGCCAGACCCACACCCGCCGCACCCTTCCCGGAGCCCCGGACCTCCTTGCCCCCCGCCCCCTCGCCCACTCCGGCCTCGGCAGTCGAGGACAACTCTTTCTCAAAACTCATCCCCATCGGAGGCCTCCCCGACCCGCCACCAACCCCTGCTGCTGCCTCTCCACCCGTCCAGGCACCGCTCCCCAGCCAGTCAGCCCCGCCCACTCCGCTCCCCCCGGCCCGTAGCGCAACCCCGGTCGGCCCCCTCAGCCCCAGCGATCCACCCACCATCAGCCAACCAGCCCCCGCCCCCCTCCCCGGAGCCGGTCCCGGCGCCGATCGCCTCACCGCCTCCGCGCCGAAAAAGCGCCGCCTCCGCTGGCCCGGCATCGTCTTCCCCCTCCTCTTTCTCCTCCTCCTCACCGCCATCGTCGTTTACCTCGTCCTCGACCTCACCGGCATCGTCAATGCCGCCGCCAACAAGCCCGCCGACGATACCGATGCTTTCGATCCCCCTCTCGCCGGAGCCACCCCCAACCTCACTCCCGTCAACATTTCCCCCAACAGCCCGCCCCGCCCCGATCCCGTCACCAGGGAAGTCGCCCGCCTCGATGAACTCGACCTCAAATCCGGCGGCGAAGTCCCCCCCCCCCCCCCCCCCCCCCCCCCCCACCCCCCCCCCCCCCCCCCCCCGCCCCAGGGGGAGCGCCCCCCCCCGAGGAACCCGGCCCCAACACCGGGGGGGAGCGCCCCCCCCCCCCCCCGCATCGACCTCGAATCCCCCCTCCCCAGCTCTCCCAGCGCCCGGGTCACACCAAGGACCCCGCCAATCCCTCCAACATCCTCGAGAAATTCCTCCTCGCCGAAACCCTCGAGGAACGCCTCCCCTACATGACGAAGTCCCGCCTCAACGCCGACCAACTCGCCCATAGCTCCCTCGCCGTCCCCTTCCCGGAAATCATCAACCGCCGCTCCATCCACTACATGGAGAACCGCTCCGAACGCCTCAAGGAACACTTCTACGAAGTCTTCTTCCAGATGGCCCCCAACCAACAACCCACTTCCATCCTCGTCCAACTCAACGACTGGGGCGACGGCAAGGTCCTCGTCCACACCGACGCCTTCCTCGACCTCTTCGACGACAACCTCGCCAAATTCGCCGACGCCCCCGTCGCCGGCCCCCGCACCTTCCACGTCGTCGCCGACGCCTACAAACACTGCTTCGACGACATCATCCCCGGCTGGGAAAAAAAATCCGTCCTCAAACTACGCACCCACCAACGCTCCGCCCCCTGCCTCGTCGCCTACTTCAACCGCAACTCCGCCATCTCCGACGAAATCAGCCAACCCAACGCCCTCCCCTGGGGCGAATCCGGCATCTGCACCGTCACCGTCGAGTGGAACACCGAAGTCCCCGAACGCCCCTTCGTCGAACTCCGTCGCATCGACGGATTCACCTGGAACCCCTGACCGTGGCGTGACCGTCCCGGTCGCCTGCCCTCCCCGCGTAGCGGCACCTCTGCGAAGCGTCGGCAGTGCCACCTCCATCCCCACTTCCCCCCCCCCAGCCCCCCCCCTCTCCCCCCCCCTCCCCCCCCCCCCCCCCCCCGATCCCCCTGAACCCCCGATACCCCCGATGCTTCCCATTCTTCCAATCCCTCTTTATCCCCAAAAACCCCCCCCCAGGGGGGGGGGGGGGGGGGGAGGGGGGGGGAGAGAAACCTCGCCAGAAGAGCGACAGAGGAGAAGGCCCAAACAAAAGAGAGTGCCATTCACGAACGCTGCTAACACCCATGGACGCACTGTAATTTCTCTCAATACACCTGCACGTTCGTATGTGTGTGTGTGTGTGTGTGT
>Ga0105051_10005890_pt1 | contig 13447 bp, 17 predicted proteins | sample FRY02_FD_78383 | JGI IMG/M metagenome (GOLD analysis project Ga0105051, IMG submission 78383) | Freshwater microbial communities from Lake Fryxell liftoff mats and glacier meltwater in Antarctica - FRY-02 (megahit assembly) | ecosystem: Environmental > Aquatic > Freshwater > Ice > Glacier... | reverse complement strand
TGGGTCATAAATGAAAATACCACAAACAAGACAATTGAAACAATCCAATTATTTTACGATATATAAAAATGTATAAAACAATGTATAAAATATATTAAAATACTAAAAATATATAAAATGTATGATTCTTATTTAAATATAATGTTGAATAACTATATATCTATCAAATAATATAATATATATTATATATTATGAATGAAATGCGTGTTATTAAACGCGATGGACATTATGAAGATGTTTCTTTTGATAAAATTTTAAATCGTGTAAAAAAATTAGGAACACAGTTAACTCCTCTATTAACCGGAGTTAATTATAGTGAATTAGTTATTAAAATTATTGATCAACTATATGATGCGATACCTACTCATATTATTGACGAATTAACAGCACAACAATGTGCATCATTGTGTACTAAACACACTGATTATTCTATTTTAGCAAGTCGCATTATTGTTTCAAATAATCATAAAAATACCAGTAATTCTTTTTTTAACGCGATGGAACAATTATACAATTTTAAAGATATTCATGATAACCATTCACCATTAATTGCTGATATTTTTTGGAATATTGTTAAAGACAATTATAAAAAATTAGAAGAAATGATTCATTGTGACCGCGATTATTTATTTGATTATTTTGGGTTTAAGACATTAGAACGGGCGTATTTAATGAATATAAATAAAAAAATTATTGAACGTCCTCAATATATGTGGATGCGTGTTGCAATAGCAATTCACGGAACGAATTTTGAGTTGGTAAAAGAAACATATGATATGCTTTCGCAAAAATATTTTATACATGCGACTCCAACTCTTTTTAATGCAGGCACGCCCCGACCACAATTAAGTTCTTGTTATTTGTTGGGAATGGAAGACGATAGTATTGATGGTATTTATAATACATTGAAAGATTGCGCAAAAATATCAAAATGGGCAGGTGGCGTTGGATTGCATATTCATAATGTTCGTGCGACCGGTTCGCATATTAAAGGCACAAATGGCACAAGTAATGGTATTGTTCCTATGTTACGTGTATTTAATATGACAGCGCGATATGTTGACCAAGGTGGTGGTAAACGCAACGGAAGTTTTGCGATTTATGTAGAACCGTGGCATGGCGATATAGAAAATTTCCTTGATTTGAAAAAGAATCATGGAGACGAAGAAATGCGCGCACGTGATTTATTTTTTGCTTTATGGATACCATCCTTATTTATGGAAAAAGTGAAAAATGATGAAGAATGGGGACTATTTTGTCCTCACCAATGTCCCGGTTTATCTGATTGTTATGGTAATGAATTTAAAATTCTTTATGACAAATATATGAAAGAAGGTAAAGCAATGAAAGTAATTAAAGCACGTGATTTGTGGTTTAAAATTCTTGATAGTCAAATGGAAACCGGAACTCCTTATTTATTGTATAAAGATGCAGCAAATGAAAAGAGTAATCAGAAAAATATTGGAGTTATTAAATCAAGTAATTTATGTACTGAAATTATAGAATATAGTGATAAAAACGAAACTGCGGTTTGTAATCTAGCAAGTATTGGATTAAGTAAATTTGTTTTACCGGATAAAACATTTGATTATGACCTATTACATAAAGTGACCAAAATAGTTACTACAAATCTTAATAAAATTATTGATATTAATTTTTATCCAACCGATAAAACAAAAACAAGTAATATGTTACATCGTCCAATTGGTATTGGCGTTCAAGGGTTAGCAGATGTATTTGCTTTAATGGATATTAATTTTTACAGCGAAGAAGCAAAAGTAGTTAATAAATATATATTTGAGACTATATATCACGCGGCGCTTGAACGGTCAATTGAACTGTCCAAAGAACGTTTAGAAACAATGAAAATAATAAAAAGACATAAACTAACACGGGATGTTTACAATGAAGACGGCGACCGTAGAGGAGTTGGATATGATGATGAACATATAAAAAAACTTATTAATGAAATAAACGCAACATATGAAGAAATACATAATTTACATAATAATCATTTGGGGTCATATAGTTCATTTGAAGGAAGTCCTGCTTCAAAAGGCATTTTACAATTTGACATGTGGAATGTTGATCCGGCTACACACGGTGCTGGACGATATGATTGGTCCGCTCTTAAAGAAGAAATTAAAGAATATGGGTTGCGCAATTCACTGCTTTTAGCTCCGATGCCTACCGCATCTACTTCGCAAATTCTTGGAAATAATGAATGTTTTGAACCATTTACTAGTAATATTTATAGTCGCCGAACACTTGCGGGCGATTTTGTTGTTCCTAATAAATATTTAATGAATGAATTAATTGAATTAGGATTATGGAGTCATAAAATTAAAGAAAATATTATTTTAAATAAAGGTAGTATTCAATATATTGATTGCATACCACAAAAAATTAAAGATAAATATAAAATTGTATGGGAAATTCCTATGAAACATCTAATTGATATGGCAGCAGACCGTGGCGTATTTATTTGTCAATCGCAAAGTTTGAACTTATGGATGGAAGACCCTGATTATAAAGCATTAACAAGTATGCATTTTTATTCATGGAATGCTGGTTTAAAAACAGGAATTTATTATTTACGCCGGAAACCGAAACATCAACCACAACAATTCACAATTGCGCCTGAACAAAATAATCAAGAGTTTGATATTAAAAAAAATATTACATTAGATAAATTTAATAACAATTATAATAATGATAATGAGAATGAACCGTGTGAAATGTGTTCTTCTTAAATTTATTTATTATATCACTTTTTATATTAATATTTTAATCATATTTATATAAAAAACATTTCCAACGCGCCGGATTTATTGACTAAAATATTATTTGCGCGCATTAATTTTTATTATAATTTTTTATTATAATTTTTTATTTTCTTCTTTTAGTTGCTGTTGATGTTCCACGTTTGTTATACCATAACCAAGTTTTTCGTCTACTAATCCTAGCGCTAACATAATTATATTTTGTTCTTCACAATCAGGCAAATCTTCTGGATAGTCAGCATTAAGTATATATTCATCTGGCAAACGTGGAATAAATTCTTTCAAAAACCCTGAACGAAATGTAAGGTTTGAGTCTTCATTTTTAAACACATCGTTATTAAACTCATCATCAGTTAAAGTTGGAAATCCCTGACGAATAATTTCGTGGTCGAGGTAAATAATCCTCGCACGTTTTATATCAATTTCGGTATATATAATAAATGTTGGCGGTAAATTACGAATTTCTTGACGTTTTTTACCGCGATAATTTTCCAAAATAGGAGTAGCACTGATTTTACTACTATTTTTTAAACTAGGGTTGAAATCTCGTTTATTATGCGATTCAAATTTATCATTAATTTTTAAATCTATAACAGTTGCTTTTGCGCTGACATTTCTACAATCAAATCCAACTGATAACAAAAGTTGATGAACTGTTTCTTCTGCTCCTCCACCTGTCATGAATTTATTTATATTTTCTCTTGGATTAAATAGTTTTCTCATCATAATCATCCGGCGGAAACAAATATTTACTTTTTCTACATTACCCCTACAAATTTCGAATATATTCATTGCCGCTAATGCGTTCGGTAAAACACCTGGAATTAATTTTGTTGACATACGTGCAATTTTTTCGAGTTTTTTCTGTTCCTTGAACAGTTTTGCTTTAGCAATTTCTTCTTTGGACCTTCGTGGTTTTTTAATAGACACTTTCTTTTTGTTGTTATTATTATTCACTTCACATTCTGCTTCATAGCATCCTTCACTACAATAATACAAATATGTTTCTTCGTGGTAGAAATGTGGATCTGCTGTAGTAAACTTATAACCACATTCTTCAAAAACACATGTTAATTCTTTTAATAACGGTTGTTGTTCGTATGACATAATTGTAAAAGAGTTGAAATAATTAAATTTAACAATTGATAAAAAAAAATTTCAATTTTCAGATAACATATATTCTCCACATATTATAACAGAATTCATTCATTTTTTATAAAATTAAATACTTATAAAATTATATGCGTTTAATGTTCTAGATATAACAAAATAGACTACCTCAACATTAACCGCATTTCCAAATTGTTTATATGCAACTTTATCGGTTTCATTTAAAATAAAATCATCTGGAAATGATTGTAACCGAGCACATTCTCTTGGTGTAATATATCGCTTTTCTTTGGCATAAATCGGCGTTTGAACTATTGCTACTAATGTAGGAAAATATTTACATTTTTTTACACGTATACCTGACTGACGCAGTTGAATAAAATGATTAAATATACTATCATTTTCTTTTTTTCTACCTGTTTGCCATTCTAATTTTCCGTAAATTTCTTTTTTTGTTAAAATTGGTTTATTTTCGGATAACCAAGTATCCCAAAACGGTCTATATTTTTGATAAATAGGTTTATTTTTAGCAATATAATCTTGTTTCCAAATTGGTAAATCTTTCATTTGTTGTTCTGTATATTCTTTTTGAAATTCATTACATAATATTGTAGGACTCAAGTTCTCGTCAATATCAAATGTTTGAACCATTTTATCCCATACTGTTAATATTTCTTCTTCTTCTTTTGATATTTTATATTTTTCTGTTTTTGTAATATCCTTTTCAAAAATAGCATTTAAATTAAGTGGTATATTTGGTATTTTAAAATTTAAATCTATATCTTTGTTATAAATATCATTACGAATACACATAAATACAATTCTTTCTCTTTGCTGTGGCACACCCAACTGATGTGGACTTAATTCCATAGTAGTGACATAATAACCTGTTTCATTTATCCTATCTAATATATGTTTGAAAATTTTTCCATCATCTATTTTTTTAATATGCTTCACATTCTCCAAAAACATGAAAGATGGTTTTTTTTGTAAAGCAATATCCAAAATATATTCAAATAATTTTCCTCTTTTATCATCAAACCCTTTCTTTTTTCCAGAATTACTAAAACTTTGACACGGAAACCCAGCACATAAAACATCAAATCTCGGAATAGCATGTATATCAACCGCAGAAATATCTTTTTCTGGTTTTAATTTATAGTTTTTTTCATAGGTTTTTCTACATTGCTCGTCTATATCACACGCAAATACACACGTTCCATTTAATCGAATTAATGCTTGATGAAATCCTCCAATTCCGCAAAATAAATCTATAAATTTCAAATTTTCTCTATGGGGGGCAGATAGAGACACTATTTGTTTTGGATTATCTTCTATAACATTTGGCAAATTGTCAAATTTAGGCGTACATGGCGTTATTCTTTTTGTGTGTTTTGTATAATTACCTTTTTGGGTAAATTCTTTACCACATTGATCACAATTATAAGTAACCATTTTAATTTATGTATATTATGTTTGTATGTATATAACTTTAATATATTAAAATCAATTTTATCTTAATATATATTACAACAATGAGTGATTTATATACTTCATATCTATCTATTTCAAAAACAGAAAAAAAAGAAATAAATGAAAAAAAAGAACACGTATACGCATCGTGGTCAAAAGAAAAAAATACATGGTATACACCAATTCCGTATTCACAACAACCACCTCCGTTAAAACCTCCGTTGCCACCACCTCCACTACCCGATAAAATACCAATACCTCCAGTAATAAATAGAACCAACAAACCTGAAATGTATTATTTGAGGGAAGGATATATTGAAATATATTATTAATATTTTTATGTATCATTATTTATAAACAATACAAATTATACAATTCTTTTGTTTTTGAACAATATCCTTTTGTAATGTCTTGACAATCGTGTAAACCATAGACATAACACCGCAAACAAATTAGAACATCTGCCATAGCGTCATGTGTGCTTTTTGGTGTAAAATTAAAGAAATAGTTATGTAATTCAGTTAATGTGGGAAATTTAAAATATTTATTTCCATTTTTATTCGTTTTTTCAATACCACACGTTTCGGTAAAATATTTCATAGTACAGCATTCTGATTTTCGTATTCCATTAATTGTAAAATATTGTTTCATTTTATTGCGAATGCTTTCAACCATAACCACTCGTTTATCAAATGAAATATTATGTCCTACAACTCTATCTGCTTTATTCAATAATTCGTTGAATTTATCTAATGCTTCTTTGATTGGAATGCCTTTTCGTTGACATATTTTTGACGTAATACCATGAATAGCAATACTGCCTTCAGTTATTTCCACAGAAGAATCTAGTTTAATAATATCATCTTTACATTCAATGATTTTATTTTCATCTGTATCATACAAAATATAACTGATCTGAATAATATGCGGCCACGATTCTGTCTCGGTAATAGAAGCATTACGATCTGTCGGCAATCCTGTTGTTTCAGTATCAAATACAAGAACCTTCATTTTCTTTAAAATTAATACTGGTTAGGTAGGTATATGTAATTATAATTAATACTTATAATTAATACTTATTATTTATAATCAATTTTATCATTATTATTCCTTAAAAAGATTTTTTTAAATATAAAAACAGTTTATACTTTTTCCAGATAAAAATGTTTTGTTTTACTATACCACAACAAAGCAAATAAACCACCTAATAATTGCACAACAATATATAAACCACATTCATATAATTGTATACTACCTTTCAAATACATTATCGCGCTTACAACAGGATTTACATGTCCTCCCGATATATTACCAATTAAAAATATAATAGTAATAAGTGTTAAACCGATTGGTATTGCTTTTCCTGTTATCAAAATGACACTTACCAAGAGAAACGTACCCAATAATTCAGCGATAAGTTTACCTACCATTTTAGTTAATTCTATCATATATATTAACTCTACAGAAAAAAAAATTTTTAAATATATTTAAAAATAATATTCAATATCAAGATGTTACCGATTATGAATATACGATAATATGGCAATTGAAAAGATAAAGAAATATTAGACAAATGTTCAATTTGTATTTACTTTTAATGTTAATTAATTCTAATTTTTTATTTGTCTCATTTAATCGCTAATATTAAAATATATATTTAAATATTATAAAATACTTTTTAAGAAAACTGTTTACATATTCCAAAACTTTTTCGATGAAACTCAGTAATACCATATTCTTTAATTCCATCCATATGTTTTTTGGTGCCATATCCTTTATTTTTTAAAATACCATATCTTTCATCTAAAATAGGATATATTGAACATAATTCTTCAATATAAGTATCACGTGATACTTTTGCTAAAATAGAAGCAGCAGCAATCGCTGAATATTTATTATCACCATTTTCAATACATGTATGCGGAACTTGTATAAATTCGTGTGTTTCTTTATCTACATTATTAAATGGTTTGAAATCATTACCATCAATAAGAAGATGGTATGAATGATGTTGTTCTTCTATATTATTACTATTACTGTTATTACTATTATTTTCATTATATGTTTTCAGTGTTGATCTAATTGCTTCATGCATCGCACGATGTGTAGCATTACGAATATTAATATCATCAATTACCTGTTCGGTTGAATAACCAACACTCCATACTATTGCGTGTTCTTTAATATAATTAGCAACTTCTTTAATTTTTTTCTTAGATGTGAATTTTTTACTATCTTTCATGGAACTATGATCAAATAATAAAGAATCTTTCGGTAAAATCACTGCTGCGGTATATACCCGTCCAATCATTGGACCACGCCCTGCTTCATCTACTCCAATTTCAATTGTGTCATCATTTGAATAGCAAGTGTCTAATACAATTTTCGGTTTCCTTTCCCTTTTTTTAGGTTTATTATCTATACTTTCTGTATTATCCATTATAATGTTATTATGAGTATTCTTATTTAATTATTCTTATTTAATTATTCTTATTTAATTATTTACCATAGAACAATAATCAATTTTATTTAATATTAACTAATTAAATAAAATTTTTTCCATGTATAATCTATACATAATATATAATGAAATTAAAGTTTATACATTTGTTTTTAATATTACTTGGTGTATTAATAATATCATATAGTTTAGGCGGAATTGTTGAAGGATTTTCAGAGTCTGAAACAAAAGAAAAGAGAGAAAATCACGAAAAAGAAATTAAAAAAGAAACAAAAAAAGATTTTAATAAATTAATGTCAGGTTATAAAAAGTATAATACTTTTAATGGTACGAAACATCACAGTAAAAAACACACTGATGATAATAGTGATATTTATGATTATGGCAATAAAATGTCAAATGATACCAACGCAGATATTAATAATTCTAATTATTATATAGGTCCAGCAGGTGATACGGTTTTAACTGGTCCTTCATCTGGTAGCACTTATCATAAAAAGAATAATTCTAATAAACTTTCCGATTATACACCATTGGGTATTACTCGTTCGCAAATTCCACCTGGCGATGAACATTTATATATACTTAAATCCGAAGTAATTCCGCCAGTTTGTCCTGCGTGTCCTTCTATAATCGCATGTCCTATCAAAACGAAAGATACACCGCCACCGTGTCCTCCATGTGCTAGATGCCCGGAACCTGCATTTGATTGTAAAAAGGTTCCTAATTATAATAGAGATAATAATCAATACTTGCCTATCCCGGTATTGTCTGATTTTAGTCAATTTGGGATGTAATTTATATAGTTAAATATATTCATTAAATCGTAAAATAGTTTATATAATACGTCTTTTAATGCACGATTTATCAATCTGCATTGTTTTACCCTTTTCTTCTTGTGGAACAATTTTTATAATACATTTTGCCTTGTTTCCATAAAGTGGTTCAGTACATCCTTTTTCTTTTTTTTGTGTTTTTTTAATATTGATTTTATAGTGTTTAGGCATAGTATCTGTGCACCGAGAACGGAAATGTTCATAACGTTCGCGTATATCACAATAAGAAAGACCCGATTTTTTCCCTAACATATTATTTATACGTTCATGTAGTTTATAAATATAACGAGAGAAAGAATCACGATTTAACATATTAGTTATGGTTAATGGATATATTTTAAAATTCTTTTTAAGATTCTCTCTACAATATTTACATGGGAGTACATTTTGCAAATTTAAAATAAAATTTCTGTAATTAGTTTTATCATGAACTGTAGGATTTATTGGGTAATTAAAAGACATTGTATGTAAATAATGCCACATACTAGGACCCCAAATAGTTGTCAGCATCCCATCGCCGCTTGAATAATCTTCATTAGTATATATCTTCTTACCTTTATTACTATTATTATTCTTTCGTGTTTTATTTTTCTTTTTTGTTATCATACTATATTTATTCTTTATATATTATATAAAGAATAAAATGTCACAACAAAATAATGATTATAAATATAATGAATATAAAATTACACCATTCCATCTTTTTTCAGATAAAACAAAAATGGTCTCTTATATAATAAGTATTTCAATTATTTTAATAATTATATTTTCATTTACTTCTGAGTTTATTGGAACTACCAAAAAGTTTCTATTGAAAATAATTTCGGTCATACTTTTATCATACGCGCTATATATGAATTACTCCGAAACAAATAATCTAATGAAAAATATACCTGACTTATTTAGCAATCAGAATATGATAACAATAAGAAATAATGCCATATGTAGTTACATACTATGTTTAATGCTTTTCTTATTAATAGGGTATATTTCAATTACTATTTTTTTTAAGCACAATTTTTAGGTATAATTTTTAAGTATATTTATAATTGTTTCAGTTGTTTTATTTGATTTTATTAAGTGTGATGTATGTGAATTAAAAGAGGTTTCATATTTCACTTCAATAATTGAATTATAATAAGATTTGTCATTATTATAATTTTTTCTTAAAATTTCAACTAATTCACCTTGTTTATTACGAAATAACATTTTTTATATTTATATGTATCAAATATTTATATTTATATGTATCAAATATTTATATTTATATAATATTCGTAATTCAATAAGATATTTTATAGTATTTATATTATATATAATAATATTATATTATAATAGATAAAATATGATGGATAAAGTTAAAAAAAATTTAGTTAATCTACTTTCTTATAAAATGTTTTTATTAATCCTCTTTATAACTGTGATATTTCTTATTGCTTCTATTTATACATATAAACGATACGTTTCGCCTAAAATAAATAAAGCATATGTAGCAAATAAAGAGTTTATAAATGACCCGAATACCGAAAAGGTCGCAGATATTTATTTTTTCTATACTACATGGTGTCCTCATTGTAAAAAGGCGATGCCTATTTGGAAAAGTTTTAAAGATGAAATTGGCGAAAATAAAGTGAAAGGATATAGAATTAATTTCTTAGAAGTTGATTGCGATAAAGATCAAGAATTAGCCGAAAAATTCAACATCAGTGGTTACCCTACAATTAAATTAGTAAATGGTAATCAAACGGTTGAATATGACGCTAAACCGGATAAAGATACCTTGATGCAATTTTTGAATTCATCATTATAAATAAAAATATAAATATTATTTATTTTTCTTCTAATAGTTTTTCTCTAATAAATAAAATTTCTAATTCTTCTTTTGTAATATGCTTTTGATATAGTAAAATATCATCTTTTGATATATATTGGTCCTCTACACACATACCGTGTTCTTCTGGATTTAATAAATATTTGACACAAAAATCTGGTGTTAATTTCTGTGTTATTAGTAATCGTCGCAATCCCAATCTATCAATATTATATTCTAGAGTATCAATGTCATATTTATTGTACATTAATTCATGATGTTGTATTATTATCATTTTATTAAATTTAGTAATTATATAGTATTATATAGTATTATATAATACTATAATAATATAATTACTAAATTATATTATTTACACCATTGAATGTGGTTTCAAAAACGCAAATTTATATTATTATTATAAAATTGATATAATAATAGTAATAATAATAATAATATATTGTTATATTCTTATACAACATGGATACTATGTATAAGAATTATATTGACAAATATGGAAATTTCTCTCACATCCTCAATATTGAAATTGACAAAAGTGTAAGTGAAGATGAAAAACATATAATTCTTTACGATATATACGACTTGATTAATGAAAAAGATATTAATAAAAAAATATCAAATATGAATATCATTCTCAAATGGAGGGTTTATGATACCTCTAATTTATTACATTACTATACAGGTGGTGACGGTATTCTTGGTGATGTAGCAATTTATGCGCATACAAAATTATTATTGGTTGACATAAACAAATTAAAAAATAGTGATAAATTTAAAATTTATCTTTACAAACCGCTTACTAAATCGATTTGTCTGGCATTTTAAATCTTCAAATGTGTAAATCTTTTATTAATTGCGATAAAAATTCTTTTGCTTGTTCTTGCCCCTTTTCAATATATTTCATTCGCATTTCCTCAGTAGAAAACGCATGTATCCAACTAGATATTCCTGATAAATTTTCTATATAACATGTTACAGTGTTTTTTACTATACTTTGGTTAGATTCAGTATTTATTTCATTTTGCATTTTTTTCATAAGAATAATAAGAAAATCAAACATTGTTGATTCTTCGTTTATTCTACTTTCTTCAATCGCCCATATATTTTTAAATGCTAATATTTCGTCTGAATTACATTTTTTTTCATTAATACAGTCATTTAATGGATAATTATTCATTAACCCACCATCAATAAAACACTCATTCCCGCTACAAATTGGTTTAAATAAAAAAGGATATGACATACTTCTATATAATGCTTGTAATAATGGTAAATCTGGATGAGTTGTATGCGACATATTTATTTTAGAGATATTATATGAGTTAATATTCGTAGTATATATGTGTATATCAATTCCATTGTAATCATATAATTCCTTTAACGTTATGGTTGGTTCAAGATCTTTAGCAGTCAATAATGGAAAAAGAGCATCTTCTATTATTTTTTCATCAAATAATCCTTTTTGATTAAATGCTTCTATAAATGACAAAGCACTAAGAGATACAAGTTTATTCCATGGACGTTTAATAAAGTAATCATCTAACCATTCCCATTCATAACCAAGTGAAATAACAACACCAATAAAAGAACCGATTGAACAACCATAAATACTCTCGATATCTTCTAATTTCCAAAATTCTTCTTTATACAAGTACCTAGCAGCACCATATGTAAATAATCCAGAAGGACCGCCGCCACTAATTACAATATGTTTTATTTGTGTCATCCTTTCTTTCTTAAATTAATATAAACGTTTTTTTTAATAAGTTTTTTTCTGTTTAAATGTAAATATGGATACTATATTTACATTAGGCGATATAGAAGATGATAATGTTAAAATGAATTTAGATGATTTATATGAACGCAAACAACAACATGACCTTAATACGTTGTCAGTATATAATCGTATTTTGACACGTATACATGCGCGCGTTAAACATGTTTCACGACAAAATATAAAAGACCAATTTTGTTGGTATATTATTCCTGAAATGATTATAGGTGTTCCTAAATATGATCATGGAGCTTGTACTGCTTATATTATTGACAAATTAAAAGAAAATGGGTTTATTATTAGATATACACATCCAAATATGGTATTTATTTCCTGGAAACACTGGGTTCCGTCTTATGTAAGACAAGAAATAAAGAAAAAGACAGGAATGGTTGTTGATGGATATGGAAAACCAGTTGAAAAAAATAATGATAAAAATTCAAATATGAATAATGAGGAAGAAAATCCAAATGAATTATTTTTTAATAAAAAAGATAATACCCAAATTGAACCTACATCAAATAAAGAATATAAATCAATTGATACTTATAAACCAACCGGTGGTCTTATTTATAATCAAGATTTATTAAAAAAAATAGAAAATAAATCTAGATAAAGTATAATAATTATATTTTTACTGATTGTTTACATAATGCTACTATTTCTTCAAGGGTTTAAAGGTAATTTTATCATTGGTTTAGAAAAAATATCATTAAATTTATCTTTATCAGGCATGGCAGGTTCAGGCATGGCAGGTTCTTTAAATTCTTCTTTATTCCAATTTTTAGCAGGAATAAATGCTTTAAAATTTTCACTAATAATATATTTATCTTGAAAAATAACTTCTCCAATTATCATAATAGGATAAAGGCAATTCATCGTTTGGAAAAGTTTCGATAAGATATAAAATAATTTGTTTTTCAATATAAGCACCATATTGTTCTATATTCATCCCGTTTTCGTAAATCCAACCGCACTTTACGGTATAAATACCATATAAATATCCATCATTATTCTTCCATATCCAATTTACTCCTTCTTCTAAAGCATGTAACTCGTCAGCGATATGCATCTGTGCTTTCTCTTTAAATAAATACTCCATCTTCGTCATGGCAGGTTCAGGCATGGCAGGTTCAGGCATGGCAGGTTCAGGCATGGCAGGTTCAGGCATGGCAGGTT
>Ga0105051_10005887_pt1 | contig 13452 bp, 16 predicted proteins | sample FRY02_FD_78383 | JGI IMG/M metagenome (GOLD analysis project Ga0105051, IMG submission 78383) | Freshwater microbial communities from Lake Fryxell liftoff mats and glacier meltwater in Antarctica - FRY-02 (megahit assembly) | ecosystem: Environmental > Aquatic > Freshwater > Ice > Glacier... | reverse complement strand
TTAATTGTCTTGATGAGTTTGAGTGAGGTTGTCTGAACTTCCGCTTCTGCGGGCATCGAATGGAGAGTGATACTGGAGATTAGGAGAAGTAGAAGAACTCTTTTTCGCACGTATGCACTCTACTGGCTGTGATGTTTGCTTTTACTGAGAGCAAGGTAACTCGTTGGCGTGCGAGAGCATCGGGAGCAACTTCTTTAAAGGCTGAGTAACCTTGCCTCGTGAGCGCAAGCATTCGGGGATACCTAGATCTAATGAAGTTAAGGGTCGTTGAACTTCTCTTAGTTTCAACTTTGCCGGCCATGGTTTTAGCGGCAAAGGGCTTACCAAGTTTTGGTTTAACAATCGCAACAATTTTTGCCGGAACTTTGGCAGCAGGAAGTGCAAACGCCTTTAACATGGTGATTGAAAGTGATTTAGATAAGCTCATGGCGCGCACTGCCAAGCGCCCAGTTGTTACCGGCTTAATTTCAAAAAGAGATGCAACGATCTTTGCAACGTTAATCGGTGCAATTTCGCTGGCTCTCTTTTGGTTTTTTACAACTTCACTTGCAACTTTATTGGCCTTGATTGCAATTGTTTTTTATGTCGTGGTTTATACGATGGCGCTTAAGCAAAGGACTTCCCAAAATATTGTGTGGGGTGGCGCAGCTGGTTGCATGCCAGTACTGATCGGTTGGGCTGCGGTAACTAACTCATTGTCATTAACTGCATGGGCATTTTTCTTTGTTATCTTCTTTTGGACACCGCCACACTTTTGGGCGTTAGCAATCAAATACAAAGATGATTACGCAGCCGCCGGAACTCCAATGCTTCCGGTAGTGGCCACAAAAGGTCGCGTGCGAGTACAGATGTGGCTTCATACAATTTTGATGATTGCTTCATCAATCATTTTAATCTGGTCAGCAAAGCTTCCAGTGTGGTCGATGGTTGTAACAATTCTCCTAGGCGCAGTCTTTGCCTTGCAATTAGTGAAGTTAAAGGAAGATTCACCAGAGTATGCAAAAGTAGCTGGAAAGATTTTCCAGTGGTCGATTACTTATTTAAGCCTTTTAACGGTTGTGCTTGTTGCCGCTCAATTACTGAGCTAAAGCCTGCGCAAGATCTTTAATTAAATCCGTTGAATGTTCTAGCCCAACAGATAAACGTAAAACAGATGGCGTGATGCCCATTTCTGTCTGGACTTCAGGTGCCAAACGTCGATGTGTTGTAGAGGCTGGATGAGTGATTAAAGATTTACTATCGCCCAAGTTATTGGAAATATCGATTATGCATAACTTATTCATGAAGGCGAAAACATCGGCCTGTGGACCTTTGAATTCAATACCAATTGTTGAACCACCACCATTATTCATTTGAGCCATGGCAAGTTTGTGTTCAAGGTGAGATTTAGACCTGGGTAGCGCACTGATTTTATAGAAGGTTGTTTCTCTAAAAATTCTGCAATCGCCTGTGCATTTGAAACCATTCGCTCCACGCGCATTTCCATGGTCTCTAAAGATTTAACAAGTACCCAGGCATTAAATGGGCTCAGTGCCGGACCAGTATGGCGAACAAAAGGTAAAAGTTTTTCGTTAATGTAACTGGCTGAACCAAGAATGGCGCCGGCAAGAACTCGCCCCTGACCATCAATGTGTTTTGTCGCTGAATACATCACAACATCAGCGCCTAGTTGTAGTGGCTTTTGCAAAACTGGTGATGCCATTACGTTGTCAACAATTACTGTTGCACCAACTTTATGGGCGAGTTCACTGACCATTTTGATATCAACGATCTCCATTAATGGATTGCTAGGAGTTTCGATAAATACCGCTTTAGTAGTTTTGCTTAGGGCCTTTGCCCAAATAGTTGGGTCATTTCCTTTTACTAATTCAAACGTGACGCCCCATTTAGGTAAGAATTCAGTAATTACAATGTGACATGAAGAGAACATGGCCGCTGATGCAACTACGTGATCACCTTGTTCAACTAAACAAGCAAGCGATGCAAACATGGCTGACATTCCAGAACCAGTCGCCACACATAGTTCGGCACCTTCAATTGCCGCTAAACGCTTTTCAAACATTGCAATAGTTGGATTATGAAATCGACTATATAAATAATGATCGGTTTCTTCAGCAAATGAATCAAAAGCCTCTTCCGCCGACGTGTACGTAAAACCACTGTTGAGATACAAAGCTTCCGAAGTTTCACCAAAACCAGAGCGCGCTAAACCAGCACGCACTGAATGAGTCTGGGAATGAACTTCCCAATTAGGCTCACTTTTTTCAGGCCGAGGTTGATAACCCCAGGGGCGTTTGCTCATGGAGTAATTGTGGCAGAGTGAGGACATGACCAACACCGCAATTTCAGTTCAAGATCTCTCAAAAAAGTATGACGATCGGTTAGCCGTCTCGCACATCAACTTCGAGGTTCCGTTGGGAACGGTCTGTGGCTTCGTTGGCCCAAATGGCTCTGGAAAGACCACAACTATGCGAATGTTGCTGGGACTTATTACTCCAACAACTGGCCAAGGTCAGATTCTTGGTGAGCCGATCGAGCACCCAGAGAAGTACTTAAGTCGAGTCGGGGCCATGATCGAAGGACCTGCTTTTTATCCAGCGTTGTCGGGTCAGGAAAATTTAATGGTGTTGGCCAAACTCGGTGGTTTCCCAATCGAGCGCGTTCAAATTTTGCTGGAAAAAGTTGGCTTAGGTGATCGCGGAAAATCTAAGTACAAAACATATTCACTTGGCATGAAACAGCGTTTAGGAATTGCTGCCGCGCTATTACCGGAGCCAAAGTTATTAATGTTAGATGAACCAACAAATGGTTTAGATCCCGAAGGAATTCAAGAAGTTCGAGCACTTTTGCGTGATCTGGCAAATGATGGAACAACGGTTTTTGTCTCGTCACACCTTTTGTCAGAGCTTGAAATTATTAGTGACCATATTGTGATGCTTCGAAAAGGTGAGGTTGTATTTGCGGGGCCAATTGGTGACCTGATGGCACAACAACAACCAACGATTATCGCCAAATCACTCGACCATGCTGATTTAGTAAAGATTCTAGATATCGCCGTAAAGGCTGGACACCATGCGGTAATTCGAAATGATTCAGTACATATATTGGCGGCTATGGATTGGGCGCCACAACTTAATAAAGCGGCATTTGCTGCCGGAATAACTTTGGCTCAACTTGCTCCGCAACTGTCAAATCTAGAAGAAACTTTCTTTGAAATGACGGGGGATAAATAATGATAAATGTCGTTAAATCAGAGTTACGCAAACTTCGCCGACCATCATTATTTTTAGGAACTATGGGCGCAGTAGTCTTTTTCTCCGCGCTATTTTCAGCCTTACTTTTTCTCTTAATTGATTCCGAACAAGGAAACTCAGATCGTGGTCGTACCGTTGGTCGTGAAGTTCTCGGCTTAGCAACCGGTGGTGTGCAAGGCTTCTCAAGCACAGGTGGTTTTTTAGGAATTATTGCACTGTGCGTATTTGCCGCGCAAACTGCCCAGGAATATACCTACGGAACTCTTCGTAATCTATTAATCCGCCAACCAAGTCGCATGAAAATATTGGTCGGTAAATTAATTTCGATGAAGATTTTTGCTCTAGTAATGATTTTACTTTCGGTAATTACTAGTCTGGCAACATCTTTCATCCTGGCACCAGGGGCTAAAGTCAGTACCGATCTATGGTTTACATCAACTGGAATTGAAGCGATCGTTACCTCATTTATAAATGTAACTATTTCAGTTATTGGCTTTGGAATCGTAGGAATGGTTCTAGGGCTTCTACTTCGCTCACCAATAAGTGCAATCTCATTCGGTGTTTTGTGGCTGCTCATTGTGGAAAATTTACTGATTGCCGTAAAAAGCTCATTACAGAACTGGCTACCAGGGGCGCAGTTAACTGCAATCACATCTGGCGGTACGCCAGATATAACGTATTCCCATGCGTTAACGGTTGGCGGAATCTATGTTGGAATTGGAGCGTTAGCGGCATCTATTCTCTTTCTCCGCCGTGATGTAGCTAATTAGTCGCTATTCTTAAGGCATGACTACGGTGGTACCAGCAGTAAGAAATGCGGTACGACACTGGCTAGAAAAGTTTGAAGCTGGCGATAAAGTTTTAGTTGCAGTCTCAGGCGGTGCTGATTCATTGGCACTTGCCTCTGCATTAATTACGGAAAGTAAAGATTTAGCGATTACGGTAATCGGAGTCACAATTGATCATCAACTTCAGGAAAAATCTTCCGAACAGGCCAACATTGTTATTAGTCAACTAAAAGTATTAGGAATTGATTGCGTAGTTAAAAAAGTAAACGTTGATTTAAAAGAGGGATTAGAAGCATCGGCCAGAAAAGCGCGTTATGAAGCCTTGAATGAAATTGCTGCCGAAGTAAATGCCGTTGCTATTTTTCTAGGGCACACACGTGATGATCAAGCAGAAACTGTTTTGCTAGGACTGGCACGTGGTTCCGGAACGCGTTCACTCTCTGGGATGGCTCACCACAACGGAATCTATGTGCGGCCACTTTTAGAGATTACTCGCCAGCAAACCGAGAGTTACTGCACCGAATTAAATCTAACTTTTTGGCAGGATCCACATAATGTAGATTCACAGTTTGCTCGAGTTCGAGTTCGAACAGAAGCGATTCCGACATTGGAAAAAACAATTGGGCCAGGAATTTCGCAAGCACTTGCGCGAAGTGCCCAGTTATTGCGCGATGATGCTGATGCTTTAGATCAGTGGGCCAAGGACCAAGAGCTGGTGATGGATCTTTCAAATCTTGATTGCGAGCAGTTGGAAAAGTTGCCCCGAGCCATCCGAAGCCGCATCCTTAAAAATGCGATTTACGTCGCAGGAGCCCCCACCGGATCGGTTACAGCCGAGCATGTGAGCGTGGTTGAGGCCTTAATCTGCTCGTGGAAGGGCCAAGGAGCCATTGATCTTCCTGGCGGTGTGAGAGTTGAGCGAATTTCGGGCAGACTTTCGCTCTCAACGCACCGACCATAGGGAGCACCGTGGATTTAGAAGCAGTCAAAGGCGATATCGAACGCGTAATCGTCACCGAAGAAGCGCTTCAGGCACGAATTAAAGAGCTTGCTGCACAGGTTGATAAAGATTACGAAGGTAAGGACCTTTTACTTGTTGGTGTTTTAAAAGGTGCAGTGATGGCAGTTGCCGATTTATCACGTGCATTACAACGACATATTGATATGGATTGGATGGCGGTTTCTTCATACGGTTCTGGAACCAAGTCAAGCGGTGTTGTTAGGATTTTAAAAGATTTAGATCGAGACATTACGGGACGAAATGTTTTGATCGTTGAAGACATTGTTGATTCCGGGCTCACTCTTTCTTGGTTAAAAGCCAACCTCGAATCCCGTGGAGTTGGTTCTGTTGAAATTCTTTCGATCTTGCGTAAGCCAGAAGCGGCAAAAGTTGACGTTAATGTTAAATATGTTGGCTTTAATATTCCGAAAGATTTTGTTATTGGATATGGTCTTGATTTTGACGAAAAATATCGCAACCTTCCATTTATTGCCGTGCTTGCTAAGCACATGTACGAATAATCTGAAGAAACGGGAATCTGTAAAATGTCTGAAGTTCAAAAGCCAAAAAAGCCAATTAAAAAATCATTCGGTGGAAAATCTCCGGTAAAGAAGTCGGGATCAAAAGGACGTCAAATCCTTCGCGGACCTCTTTTTTGGATTATCGCTGCAATTTTTGCGGTGACGATATTTGGTCAAATATCTTCAGCTGGAAATAATTACACCAAAATTGAAACATCACAGGCGTTGGATGCAATTTCTAAAGGTCAAGTTTTATCGGCTGAAGTTATAGATCGTCAGCAAAAGCTCCGGTTAGTACTTACTCCTGGCAACACAATAAATGGTGATAGTAAGGTCGAAGCTTCATACGTTGCCCGCCAAGAACCAACGATCATTGATGCGCTAACGGGTAATCCGCCAACTAAAGGTTGGAATGTAAAAGTTCCTTCACAGTCTTTGTTGGTCTCATTTCTATTTTCAATCGTTCCCTTTTTATTGATTGGTTTGCTTTTCTTTTGGTTTATCAGTAAATCCCAGGGTGGCAATAAGGTTTTCCAATTTGGAAAATCACGTGCCAAGTTGCAAGACAACGATGTTCCAAAGACTACGTTTAAAGATGTAGCTGGCGCAGATGAGGCGCTAGCCGAACTTGAAGAGATTAAAGATTTTCTAGCTAAGCCAGAGAAATACGCACCGCTGGGTGCAAAAATACCTAAGGGCGTTTTGTTATTTGGTCCGCCCGGAACTGGAAAAACTCTACTTGCTCGCGCAGTTGCTGGTGAGGCGGGAGTACCTTTCTATTCAATCTCAGGTTCAGATTTTGTGGAAATGTTTGTTGGCGTAGGTGCTGCTCGAGTTCGTGATCTATTTAATCAAGCAAAGCAAAACGCACCTGCAATTGTTTTTATCGATGAAATTGATGCCGTCGGCAGACAACGTGGCGCCGGCATGGGTGGCGGACACGATGAACGTGAACAAACTCTTAATCAATTACTTGTTGAAATGGATGGCTTCGAGGAAAACTCTAAAGTTATTTTAATTGCGGCAACTAACCGCCCAGATGTTTTAGATCCTGCACTTTTGCGTCCTGGCCGTTTCGACCGACAGATCGCCGTTGATCGACCAGATCTCAAAGGTCGGGAAGCGATTTTGGAAGTCCATGCGAAGGGCAAGCCACTGAGCGAGGATGTAAAGCTAGTTGATTACGCACGTCGCACACCTGGATTTACTGGTGCCGATTTAGCGAGTGTGCTCAATGAAGCAGCACTTCTTTCAGCACGTGAAAATAAATCTGTTATTGGTAACTTTGAACTAGATGAAGCAATTGATCGTGTGATGGCCGGACCGCAACGTAAATCTCGTTTAATGAACGATGACGAGCGCAGAGTTACCGCTTATCACGAAGCCGGTCATGCACTTGTGGCACATGCGCTGCCACACACCGACCCGGTTCACAAAATTACGATCATGCCTCGTGGCCGAGCCCTTGGGTACACCATGGTTTTGCCTGATGAAGATAAATATTCAACAACTAGAAATCAATTACTAGATCAGTTGGCTTACTCACTGGGTGGTCGTGCCGCTGAAGAGTTAATTTTTCACGATCCATCAACAGGTGCATCTAATGATATTGAAAAAGCAACTGCATTAGCCCGTGCGATGGTGACACAGTACGGAATGACTGAAGCTATTGGTGCTATCAAATTAGGTGGATCAGCATCAGAACCATTTATGGGTCGCGATTATGGACACCAGCGCGATTACAGCGAAAAGATTGCCAGCGTCGTTGATAATGAAATACGTACATTAATTGAAAATGCACATCAGGAAGCATTTGATATTTTAGTTGCAAATCGTAAAATATTAGATGAGATGTCGATTCGCCTGCTTGAAGTTGAAACTCTCAACAAGGACGAGATTGCTGAAATCTTTAAGAAGGTAAAGATGGTTACGCCACGTGCAGCATGGACTGGTTCGACGACGCGGATTCCATCAACGCAACCACCAGTAGAAGTTCCAGAGCGAATTATTGTTGAAGCACCTATTGCTCCAAAAAAGAGAGCTCCACGTAAGAAGGCTGCCAGTGACGGTAAATAAACTCACTGTTAGCGATGGGCGCGCGAAGTTGCCATACGATCAAGAACGTGCCGAAAAAGCAGTTCGAGAGCTACTTTTAGCGCTGGGTGAAGATCCAGATCGTGAAGGATTAAAAGAGACTCCAGCCAGAGTTGCACGTGCGATGAAAGAAAACTTTGAAGGATTGTGGCAATCGCCAGAGGATGTTTTAATGACGACTTTTGATATTGGGCATGAAGAGTTAGTAATCGTCCGCGACATCGAAGTTTTTTCTCATTGCGAGCATCACTTAACTCCCTTTCATGGTGTTGCCCATATTGGTTATATCCCGCGTGGAAAAATCACTGGGCTATCAAAGTTAGCTCGCTTAGTTGATATGTACGCAAAGCGTCCGCAAGTACAAGAGCGTTTAACAACTCAGATCGCAGACGCCTTAGTAAGTATTTTAGATCCACTGGGCGTAATTGTGATTATCGATTGCGAACACCTATGTATGTCAATGCGCGGAGTAAAAAAATCAAGTGCCAGAACAACGACGTCAGCGGTACGTGGTGCATTACTAAATGCAGCGACTCGTTCAGAGGCGATCGCCTTAATTACTAAAGGTTAATTTTATGTTAGTGATGGGCATTTTAAATGTCACTCCAGATTCCTTTGCTGATGGCGGGCGACATAATGATTTTGCTGCCGCCGTTGCTCGTGGTTTAGAGATGATTGCCGAAGGCGTTGACATCATTGATATTGGCGGGGAATCCACTAGACCCGGAGCTGAGCGAGTTTCGGAAGCTGAAGAATTAGCGCGAACAATTCCAGTTATAAAAGAGTTGGCTGGACGTGGAGTGAAAATTAGTATCGACACAATGCGGGCAAGTGTTGCCCAAGCAGCGATTAATAATGGGGCAAATATTATTAATGACGTCAGTGGCGGGTTAGCAGATCCCGATATGTTGGCAACGGCAGCACATTTAAAAACCCCATATATTGCCATGCACTGGCGGGGGCAATCCAAAGAGATGAACGCTTTGGCGGTTTATGAAAACGTGGTTGACGAGGTAATAGCCGAACTTAAAGTGCGTATTAATGCGGCACTAGCTGCCGGAATTACGAAAGAGAATTTAATTATTGACCCAGGTTTAGGTTTTGCAAAAGATGCTGAACATAACTGGGCGATTATCGATTCCATAGCCAGAATCGTTGACCTTGGATATCCAGTTTTAGTTGGCGCTTCCCGAAAGCGTTTTCTAGGTGGCGATTCACCCGATGAACGCGAACAGGCAACGATTGATCTTACGAGGCGGCTGAGCACGACCGGTGTTTGGGCAGTTAGAGTTCATAGTGTGAAACCGCATAAGGAAATTGTGAATATATGAGTGATCAAATAGTTTTAACTGGAATCGAAGGCTTTGGTTACCACGGCCTTTTCGATCATGAACGTGAAAATGGCCAAGATTTTTACGTCGACCTAGTTTTAGATGTTGATTTAACACAGGCATCAGTAAGTGATGCGATTGAAGATACTGTGAATTACGGTGAAATTACAGATTTAGTTGTGGAAGAAATTACAAGTAATCCAGTGAATTTAATTGAAAAGCTAGCTGCACGAATCGCTGAGCGAGTTTTAAACCAACATATAAAAGTTAATTCAGTGACGGTAACTGTTCACAAACCCCAAGCTCCTGTTTCGGCAAAATTAAAAGATATTGCAGTTGTGATATCTCGTTCGCGATGAAAGCAGTGATTGCACTTGGTGCAAATATTGGCCGACCCAAGGAAAATCTAGATCTAGCAATTGCTCTCTTAAGCCAAGCTTGCGATGTCAATGCACGCTCTTCGTACTACACAACTTCTCCAGTAGGTGGTCCAGAACAACCTGATTACATAAATGCAGTCTGCCTGGTTGAAAGTGAGTTACCAGCGATGCAGTTGTTATCCCTTTTGCATGGCATCGAAAAAAGTATGGGCCGTGAAAGAATTGAGCACTGGGGTCCGCGAACAATTGATTTAGATTTAATTCAATACGGGGGATTACTGAGCAAAGCCGAAGAGCTTCAACTTCCACACCCTCGCGCGCATGAGCGTCGTTTCGTTTTAGAGCCGTGGTTTGAAATTGAGCCTGATGCGATCTTGCTGACGCATGGAGCGATAAAAGAACTTTTGGAGCATTTACCTGCTTAGCGGTAAAGTATGAACATCTCGCCCGGTACCTGAAAGGACTGGAGCCACTTCTTATGACTGTATTAGTTCCAACAATGGGTGCCTTACATAAAGGCCATCAAGTGTTGATTAAACGTGCCCGCACACTCGATAAAGATGTCATTGTCAGTATCTTTGTAAACCCACTTCAATTTGAAAATAAAGAGGATTTAGAAAAATATCCGAGTAATCCAAAGCGCGATATTGAAATTGCAACAATCGCTGGGGCAACTGAAATTTGGTTCCCCGAGTACGAAGAGCTCTACCCAGAAGGTTTTACTATGCGTAGCGCAGGTTCCCTTGGCAATAAATACGAGGGTGAATCACGCCCAGGACATTTTGATGGCGTTGTAACTGTTATTAATAGATTATTTGCAGTTGCTAAGCCAAGTAAGGCCATCTTCGGTGAAAAAGATTTTCAACAGTTGGCAATTATAAAAGCGATGAAGAGTAAAGTTGAAATAATTGCCGTACCAACGGTTCGTGAATTTGATGGACTTGCTATGTCATCGCGCAACATTCGACTCAGTGAAGCCGGAAGAAGCAGTGCGCTGGTAATTCATCGGGCACTGGCTGCGGCAAAGCTTGCTCCTACAGTTGAAATCGCACAAGAAATACTGAAGACAACTTTGGCCACAGAATCAGGTTTTGATCAAGATTACGCAACAATTATTGATGAAAATACTTTTGAACCTGCTAGCGAATCAACCATGCAACGACGTGCAATCGTCGCAGGTTGGGTCGAGGGTGTTCGATTAATTGACAATATGCCGATGGTGGGGAGATAACAATGTTATTAACAGTAGACGTTGGAAACACAAACACGGTACTTGGAATTTTTGATGAGAAAGACTTATTAAAATCTTGGCGAGTTAAAACTGACCCTCGCAGTACCGCCGATGAATTGTGGCTGCAGTATCGTGCATTAATCGAAGGCTATGACTTAACTGGACTATCGATATGTTCAACTGTCCCGGCAACTCTTCGGGAACTACGAAATATGATCTCTGATTACTTTGCAGATATTCGCGTAACGATTGTGGAACCCGGAACTAAAACGGGAGTGCCATTATTAGTTGATAATCCTAAAGAGATTGGCGCTGATCGAATCGTAAATACTTTGGCTGCGCACACTCTTTTTGGTGGCCCGGCAATCGTTGTTGATTTTGGAACTTCTACAAATTTAGACGTGGTCTCACCAAAAGGTGAGTTTTTAGGAGGTGCGTTAGCGCCAGGAATTGAAATTTCAGTTGATGCGCTGGCATCACGAGCTGCCCAACTTCGTAAAGTCGAATTAATCAAACCCAAGAATGTAATCGGTAAAAATACGGTGGAAGCTTTGCAGTCCGGCACAATCTTTGGCTTTGCCGGGCAGGTAGATGGCTTGGTCGATCGCATAACTGCTGAGTTAGCGGAGTCGTATTCAAAAAAGCCGATTGTGGTTGCAACGGGCGGTTTAGCACCGTTGATCGTGGGAGTTTCGCAAAACATTAAGCATTACGAACCAGATTTAACGTTAATAGGTCTTCGCCTAATTCACGAACGAAATGCTTGAGTCGGTAGACTCCGCTAACTATGAGCACTGAAAACTTGCCGGAAGAGGATCTACCCGAGCAACTACGAATTCGTCGCGAAAAGCGGGCTGGCTTGATTGCTCGCAATATCGAGCCATATCCAGTTGCAGTGCCACGTACAAAATCTTTAGTTGAAATTCGAGAAAAATATCAAGGCCTAGAAGTAGATGTGACAACTGGTGATATCGAATCCTTAACGGGGCGAATCATTTTTAAGCGAGATACCGGAAAACTTTGCTTTGCAACTTTGCGCGAGGGTAATGGAACTGAACTTCAGGCCATGTTGTCACTAGACAAAGTTGGTCAAGATGCACTCGATAACTGGAAATCCGATATTGATTTAGGTGACATTGTCTCGGTCACTGGTGAAATTATTACATCCAAGCGTGGAGAGCTTTCCATTTTGGCAAACTCTTATACGTTAGCTTCAAAGTCGCTACGACCTTTACCTAACGATCACAAGCCGATGTCGGAAGAGACTCGAGTTCGCATGCGTTATGTAGATCTGATTGTTCGCCCCGAAGCCCGCAGCAATGCGCGTTTGCGTCCGGCAGTTTTGAAATCTCTACGCGATACTTTTGATAAAAAAGATTTTATTGAAGTTGAAACACCAATGCTGCAAGTGATGCATGGTGGTGCGACAGCACGTCCATTTAAGTCTTTCTCTAATGCCTACGATATGGATCTATTTCTTCGCATCGCACCAGAACTATTTTTAAAGCGCTGCGTAGTCGGTGGCATGGAACGTGTTTTTGAGATGAACCGAAACTTTCGAAATGAAGGTGCGGATTCTTCACACTCACCTGAGTTTGCAATGATTGAAAGCTATATGGCTTATGGCGATTGGATGTCGATCGCAGATTTAACTCGCGACCTGGTTCAAAATGCAGCAATGGCAGTTGCTGGTTCACATGTTGTGACACACCATGATGGTCGCCAAGCCGACCTAGGTGGAAATTGGAAGCAAATATCTCTGTACGACGCTCTCTCTAATGGCGTTGGTGAGAGCGTTACCGCCCTTACCCCGCTTGCAGATTTGAAGAAATTTGCCGAAAAACTTGGCATGAAAGTTGATCCTAAGTGGGTTACCGGAAAGCTTGCAGAAGAGATCTTTGAGCACGTAGCAAAAGATCAATTAATTGAGCCAACATTTGTGATGGGATTCCCAGTTGATACTTCACCACTTGTTCGTGCGCATCGAGAAATCCCTGGCGTTGTTGAAAAATGGGATTTATACGTAGATGGTTTTGAATTAGCAACTGGATATTCTGAATTAATTGATCCAGTTGTTCAACGTGATCGTTTAGTAGAGCAAGCAACTCTTGGGGCAAAGGGAGATCTTGAAGCGATGCAAGTCGATGAAGATTTCTTACGTGCCATGGAGTTCGCAATGCCACCAACTGGCGGAATGGGAATGGGTGTAGATCGTTTACTGATGGCACTTACTGGATTAGGTATTCGCGAAACAATCTTGTTCCCACTAGCGAAACCAGAAATAGATTAATCAATGCTAATTCGCCCAGCAAGAACAAGTGATGTAAAAGTAATTCGAGAAATTGTTGATTCCTTTGCTGCTCCTGGCAAAATGCTTTCAAAAGAGACTGTAACTTTATTTGAAAGTGTTCAGGAGTTTACGATTGCCGAAATTGATGGCCAAGTAGTTGGTTGTGGTGCACTGCATGTTCTTTGGGAAGATTTAGCAGAAGTTCGTACCGTTGCGGTAAAGAAAGAAAAACAGCACCAAGGAATTGGCGACTTGCTATTAGAAAAGATTATTGAACGAGCACAAGAAGTAGGCGTGACCCGAATTTTCTGCCTAACTTTTCAAACCGAGTTCTTTGGTCGTCATGGCTTTGAAGTTATCGAGGGAACTCCAGTTGAGCCTGATGTTTACGCCCAGCTTTTGCGCTCGTATGACACGGGTGTGGCCGAGTTCTTGGATTTGGAGTCGGTGAAGCCAAATACCTTGGGCAATACGCGAATGCTCAAGAAACTGTAAGTTTCTGAGCCGAAAGGAATGCTCAAGAAACTGTAAGTTTCTGAGCCGAAAGGAATGCTCAAGAAACT
>Ga0105051_10005885_pt1 | contig 13456 bp, 4 predicted proteins | sample FRY02_FD_78383 | JGI IMG/M metagenome (GOLD analysis project Ga0105051, IMG submission 78383) | Freshwater microbial communities from Lake Fryxell liftoff mats and glacier meltwater in Antarctica - FRY-02 (megahit assembly) | ecosystem: Environmental > Aquatic > Freshwater > Ice > Glacier... | reverse complement strand
TGTCCTTTATTCATAAAAATGAATTGACCTATATATTCGGATAGAAAAGATTTAACCAAGTTAGGATTAGCATTTTAAGATACGGAAAAATCAAAAATGTTGACATATATTTTTAAAAGTAAGGATTGATATCTCAGGTGTTGAGTTAGGGTCTTTTAAATGCTGATACGAATTTAGACAATTTTAAAAATGGTTAAACATTTTTGATATATAAATATACATTTTTCTAAAAAATACTATATTTTGTTCTAAGAATAATTCACTAAAAGTACCAGAAAATTATGAAATTTATTTATCTGATTTTTGGAGTCGACAATATATTTTTCAATTTTTTTTGTATTAATAAAGAAATACAGACTCTATATAAAGAAAGACATAAAATTGAAAATAAATATATTAAATGTGAGATACTATTAATGTATTCGGTCATTTACTATAAAAATTCTCGAAGAAGACAGATTTATACCCAATATCGATTATTATAATTGATGGTGTTTAATCAATTCAACGAAGTAAATAAAGTTATTTAATCAATCTGATCATGCTATTAAATAGTTTTTTTGCTTGATTTAGTTTTTTCATGCGCTACTCAAAAGTTATTACAAGGCTTTTTATTAGTCGAAACCATGCTTCAATAAGACATTTTGAACCTGTTCACGGGTGAATCCCATTTCAGTCAACTTGGCTACTTTAATCTCGTTAATCTGAGGAGATGCATAATTCTTAACCCACTCCTACGCATGTTTATTGAACTTTTTCCTGTCCTATTTGTATTCACCAGCCACTACTGCATCTTGTGGATCATTAGGCTATGGAGCACAGAGAAGGGCCTGTAATGAAAGTAGAGCCGTTCGTATTGTCAAAGCTGGTGACCATTAATCTTTCAAAATATCTAAACAAATTGCGCCCGTCTGAGAAGAAATATTAGGATGCCATATTTTTGTTTAGAATTTCATCTTTGGTGGCTTGTATGGATATTCTGGTGGAAGTGAGATATCGATATGAAAAAAGCCTCCTTTATACGGTGTATCGTCAGGGCCTTCGATATACCCCTTCCAATGGCGCAAATCATTATTAACCAATGCTACTTTCACACCTGATTTTTAGGACTACAATAATCATTTAAAGCGTTACATTCTTAGCAAAGTCTTAGAACTCCTTCTTGATACGCATTTAGTTTTTCTGCTGCATGTGTCTTTAAAAGTGTAAAATATTATAAAAGTATAATCTTAAGTTTTTAAATTAAGATGAGATTTTAAAACAGTTTTTATATCTTAATCAAACTATAATTCAGTAAGATTTTGTAATGATCTATTTAATAAATGATCTCTATAAGGTAACTTTAACAAAGATTAAAACAAAATTACGGTATACCAACCACGATGATTTAAGTTAATGCATTAACATACTATTTAATTAATAAAAGGCTTAGCACAAATAAATAGAAGCTAAACTAATAAGAAATAATGATAAAACATAATAACAAAAAGGGGAAAAAAGAAGAAAATAGAAGAAAAATGAATGAATGTTTAGTTTAGCCCTATAAATTCAGATGACATAGTTTTTCTTTTTCTTTTTGGGGTCATTTAACGTTAAACTATCAAGCATAAATTATTTATAAACTTTTGAAGCATTGCTTTTTACTCCCATACTGCTGCCGAATGAATGAACTCCCTTTTTATGTGCCTGGAACTATAATTTAGGTCTCTTTAAGAGATTTTATTTTGTGGTGTTTATCCGGATACTTTTTGGCTCGTATTTTTACCCTTTTTAACTCTTCTATAATTTGCTGATTTGCTTTATGACTATTGTCGAGGCTGCTTTTGTCCTTTTTTGATTTTATATTGTATTTTTTGGCACTTATTTTTGCTTTTTTACTGGTTTAGAGGTATTTTGTTGTTCATTGGTAAAATATAGTTATTTTTAAAGGTTTTAAATTTTGTTCTAACCCTGAAGACTTGTAGATTAATTACTTTTTTGTACCTATGGAATTTCTCTCATATTGAGTTTGAAATTACTCAATTTGAAATTCAACCCCTTGCCGTAAGAAAAATTGTCATTACTAAGTGAGGGATTATTAGGCTGCTAAAGATTCTAAATGTATAAAATTCTTTGAGTGATATTTGTTTCACATTTTTATAATAAATGCTGTATAGATGAGAACTGTAAAGAAGGCTCATTCATACTTTTGAACTACATGTACTAATCAGATATTTTCCGCTATTAATAAACTGGTTTTAAAGGCCTTTAACATAAAATTTTTTATAAAGTTATAGTCTCAGAATGAGTTCTTCGATGACATCTTTTCATTTTACGATTAATATTTATAAATTATAAAGCGTTTTAGTTTTAAGAGTTTGTTTTAGTTAAAAAACTTTTTTATTTCGTTTATTAGGTTGTTTTTTTTAGTTTGAAAGTTTTATTGTTTGAATAAAATTTTACGTAAAAGAAGAGTTATTTTTTACACAGAATAATTTAACACTGCAAATAGTTATCTATTTCTAATAAAATTTTCTTCTCATTTTATTTATTGTTTCGAGAACGATTAACTTTGTTATTTTTTATTTATTAATTTTAAATAAATATCTAAAATTTTAGAGATATGAATTCTTCTGAATCCTAATAAAGCAAGGTATCGCCCAATAATATTGAGAATGGGCGTATATTATAGACACCTCGGAATAGCCGTAATTCTTAAAGGTCGAGATAAAGAGTTTCGATAAGAAAGAAGCTGATCGAAGATTAAGAATGGGACGATTATTGGCAAAAGAAATAAAAATATGAAAAGCTGAAAAGATTTTAAAAATTGTAAGGTGAGAGTAGAAAGAATATTAAAAAATGGAGTTTATGAAGCCTAGGTGGGTACATGATTATAACAGTGTATAAAATCATACAAACTTACATATGAACAATGAAGCTTGATCTGTCCAACTCGATACTTAAATAATCTGGTATATTATTTCACAGCTTATGAGCTTAATGTGCATCCTGTACCTTATGCACGTATTTGGCCCACAACTACGGATTATCCATAACTTTTTATATGTATCCAAAGGCCAAAAAATCTATTTCAAATTTATTCGGTGTTGTGGCTTACTTCTTCTTTTTGGAGTTCTACTTATATTGGTTTTATTACTGAGGAGTTTTTGTGAAACTTTAAGCCTTTTAGAATAACTTGTTAAAGGTACGGCTAGTTGAGCTGTGTCTAAGCTCAGTTTAGAATATATTGTTTGAAAGCTTTTTTTCCATTATCTCATTAGCCTATCTACTTATCTTCGAATTCTTGAACAGTCTGCTTATTATTAAAGTACTCTAGTTCTATTGAATTTTTATCGCCTCTGAATTTCGCAATCTTTTGGCTGAACTCTTATCGATACAGGTTCTATGTGTCTATGAAAATTCTCTCCTTGTTAAAAATTCTCCGGAATAGCATGGCTTCAATGATAATTAACCTTAAATTGAAGCTCTTACTGAGGTCAGTTCACTTGCAATTGATGGCCTTATAATATCTAAGTATTTTTCCCTTGAAATGTAATTTGGTTGCTTTTTACTTGCTATTTTTATTCGAATTGTTTAAGTAAAGCTTGGACGATGTTTTCCTGGCCACTCACTTCGCTTAAAATCTGTCACAGAACGGGCTTTTTATCGATTCGTTAGTAAAGTCAGGAGTCTTGAATTTTAAGAAGACTTCTTTTGTATAAAATTATTTTTCATTTGTCAATTTTGATTATATAGAATTTGTGAAATGAGCATTAGCTTTCTTTTTATCAAATATTTTAAAAAATAATAAATTGCCAAAATTAATCATTAATTGTTAGTATTTGGACCAAATGAAAAGTTTCTGCAGAAAGATAGACTTTTACAGTCTTCTTAATCATCTTATTTTTATTCCTTCATTTCACTGTTATTTTGATTTTGAAGGCTTTGAATACGAGAATTTTTTTTTTATTTTATTGATCTGTCTTTACTAAAGATAAATCCAAAGGACTTCTCAGGATTATTCTGCTTCTGGGTTCGGAGTGAGTAGAGTTTATTTTGCATGGAGTATTTTTAACTAATCCTAACAGGAGTAAGCAAGAAGTCCTACAAATTGTCATACTTGACGTTGATCATGTCTTGAATTTCGTTCAAAAATACTTAGTTATAGTAATCAACAATTTTCATTTATTTTCCTTCATTATCCTTAAGCCTGTGCTGGTTCTCATTGTAAGAAAACTCAATAACACTGCTGTAATTTTCAAAGAGTAATTGTAAGTTTTTTTCTTCTTATTTTTAATTCATACTCAAGCAGCTCATTAAAGAACATAGTATAATCTGATCTAGATTGTTACATTTTAAAAGAAAAGGTTTGTGCTCGAATATAAACTTCATCATGTTGGTGGTCTTGCAGATTATTCTACTCTATATTTTGGCAGGTTTACATATCTATTTCACCCTTTTTTAGCATTATAAAATGATTTTATTATACACTTTGCTTATTTAAACATACATAGGATTCATCAGATTCCCTGAATTACATATAATTTTGTATCCCTCTTAATTCTACCAAATCTCAGAGACTAAGTAAAGTTTTACGATTTTTTTGAGATAGTTGACCAAACTTGAAGACATATTCTTGGAATTATATTATGAAATAAGCTATAAGGCTTTGAGGTTAGACAAGATATCATTTCCAAATATCTAGCATCTTCTCTTGTACTCAGACTTAACAGATAAATGAGTGAAATCGAACAGCTAGAAACTGATACAGGCAATACTTTTGAGCAAGTTCTAATCTGCTTACTCGAATAGACGCCCTGACTATTTTTATATTTAAAGGCCAAAACTGATGAAGAAAGAATAAACTTATTCGTTTCTCTTTTATGAATCTTGGCATTTCGGAGTAAATTATTTGATAAGCTCGATATTCTTATTTCTTATATCCCTTTCAAACTCACTGTATGGTCTCTTAAGATTGGTTTAGAACAGGTTTTAAAAATTTATTTTTTAACTTGATGTTACTGCCTAAATTCTTTTTCTTCGCAATTTTTCATTGTTCTATTTGATAGAAACTGGAGTTGTCAGTGAGCTGTCTTAGAAATAACAACTTGCAGATATTTTTGGCCGAAAGTTTTTCCATTTTTAAATCGAACTGTCAGATATTGAGCATGCTGGTTCTATAGTTAGTGATTGATCGCTTTAACATGAAATCACATATTTCTTATGCGGAGTTGACTAAATTTAGTCATCTGAAGCGTCAGATTAATCAAAGCTCAATGCTTTGCTTATGGCCTGAATATCTTGGACTTCTGCAATTTTCCTAAAACCTTGTGGGGTTAAATTCTATAGTTAAAAAACTTTTACTTTTTTTAGTTCAAGATAGGAGAGTTCATCAATTTCATTGTAAAAACGAAGCTATTTTTATTCTTTGACATAAGCATTACTTACGTCATCCATTAGTCTTTCAAGAAAGATATAATTCTCCTTAAGCTTTTGAAAGTTGGTGCTTTTTTCAAAAAATCTCAGACTGTAGAAATAATCTATCTTATCTTGAATCTTAGAAATATAAAAGTCGTGTTTATTATCACTAATTTATGATATTGATCCTATATGCATTTGTACAACTGAGAACATTTCATCAAAACTGGCTTTGCTGATAAAATTCTAAAATATGGCTCTGAACAGCAATATTAACAGTATCTTTGCCTCTCCAATGTTTTATGTTTAAATATGAGTGTTTTTTATGTAGAGATATATGACCCAGAAAAGAGCGGAAAATATTTGTTTGCTTTATCTAATTCCAACAAACTTTTCATAAATAACCTCGAATGTTACTTGATATTTTTTATAAAAACGGTATGAGAATCTGATGTCCTCGATACGTTTTTTAAGTTTTTGAGGAGCATTCTTTTTCTTTTAAAGTTGCTTGGTTAAAGTATCAAGAAATATCTCTTTAGAAAGATTTCCTAAATGGCTCATAACATTTTAAATCCTAATGCCGTTCTTAGTTTGAACCTTTTTACCGATAGTTGGCCAAGTTTGAATCTCAGATACAATAGCAGTGCCGCCAAAAATTTGGTATTAAGGCTCTATTTCAGAAATGAAGCCAATTTCCTGAAAGAGGAAATATTAAACCTGACCAATAGTGTGGGCATCAACATTCAGATTGATATCTTTGAGTTGGTGTCGAATAGTTTACTTATCCATTTTAGCTAAAATTATGTTTAATAATGTTATAATAGCTTTTTATTTTATTGGCGCAATAAAGCAATATAAAAAAGGAATTATTATGATAAAAATCACTCAGTACGGTAATTGATTGATCCTTTTTATAGATAGTATCAAAATTCAATAAAAAGCTAAATAATTATAATCTGAAGTTAGCTGATTAGACGAAACTTATAATTTTAGTAGATTTTTATTGAGAATTCTGATAAAAATAAAGCTGAATATAAAAAATGAAGAAATTGATAAGTTTTATAAAAAGGATTGAATAAAATTTATTTTACTATATATTTTACTATTTATTATTGACATGATTACAGTTCTAGTTCATTAAACTTGACTCTATAAGAAAAAAAGATAATTGTATGATTGTTAACAGAAATATGCGTAAAATTGATAACAAAAATGAGAATGCTTCAAAGTATCATTTGTTGATAGGTTAAAGTTTGAAATTGGGATTGCTTGGATTATGGCTTTTACCCAACGATTATGAATTTTTAGAATATTTTTTGCCTTTACTTTGCTAAATAAGACTCCTTTTCCCTTATTAAATCCGGCTCTTTTTCCCCTAATATATTTTCTACAGGTTCGACCCAAGAGAGTTACCCATCTTTTCGGTTTACTATTTTTATTTCAGTTTCTATGCTAGCTTGGCCTGAAGCAGTTGGTTTTACTATCTTAGTCTTTACATACAGGATTTCAGTTCTTATATTTATTTTTAGTCCTTTTTCTGAGCTAGTTTAAGAGAGTTTTCTGCTACTTATTTTTTCATTTTTAGTTATCTCAGATTCTTTTCAGTTGGCTCAATGTTATCAGACTGGTATTGATTGTTTATCATTTATTTCACAGTTACTATTTTCTTTACAACTCTTTACTTTGTTTTACTATTTGAAATGCTCATTTCTTATTTTCGTCTCTATTTACGTTTTTACTTGAAATCTTCAAAATTAAAAGGATTCTATCCTGTAGTTTTACATTTTTAATTGTATTTTCCCTCAAGTTCTGATATTTGGATTCTTTTCTTTGATAACTGATCATCCTTCTTTGTGTATTTACTTACAAGCGTTTATAGTAGTTAGCGTTGTTTTCGTACTTATTCGACTAATTTAGCCAGCTTGATACCATCATTTTATTCATTTTTTTATTTTTTCTCTATCATTTTCTATTGTTTCCTTTTTACTTGTTTTAGGTCTTTGATTTATTATTGTACTTCCTTAAGTTCTATTTATCTCAGTTTAAGTTTTTCTTCTTATTTAATTAAATCGTCTGTCGTGTAGGTATTTTTCAGTGCCTTTTTTTGTAGATTTCTGAGTTAGTGATGGTAATTCTTAAGCATAGTCTTTGCATTTTCAACCTCCTTCTATAACTGTTTCTAAAGTTTCTATTAATTTTATTCGGATATTTTATTTGCTACAGAAGACTATTTCTATTGTTTTCGCTTTATCGCGGCTTTAAACTATTGTACGTACTGAGCCAGCTTAGTTTATTCAGCCCTAAGTTTTTGTAATGTAGTAGTCTGCTACTCTATACGTAATTACAAAACTTATATCTAATTTGATCCTTTTTATTGATGCATTAAGAAACTTATGGGAAAATTTATTATAAAATGAACATATAACTCTGAATCAATGTTATTTTGCTTAATGAAGAAAGTAATATTATTGAAATATAGTAAATAATTTTTTTAAAACCATCTAACAATTTATTATGATGAATTGAATTTTTGAAATAACATAAAAAACAACATTTAAATACCTCTTTGGCAGTTACCAGTTTTTTACTTGAAAAATTACATAAAGAAAGTTGAAAAGGGTTTAAATGGTTTAGAAATAAGGTAATGTTTAAAAACGGATGGAAAAGTAGTAGCATAATAAAAATGGAAAAAATTCAGGCTTTTTCTATCGAATTCTATTTAAAATCCGTCCAAATTACATATTTGTGCAGCATTATGATTCAAGTCTTATAATAATTAAACATGTCAACACCAACTCTTCCAAAATCATCTAAAAGTTCTGATAGTTTCCATATAAACTATCATAATGAAGATCCTGAAGACCATTTTGAAAATGAACTGACATTTTCAACTAAAAAACTGTCTAAGAATTAAAAATATTTAGTTCCTGCTTGCCAAGAAACTGAATCAGATTAAGAAATTGAAGGCTACTGGAGAACAAATCTATTTATTGAAGGGTAAGAATAACGAAGACAAAATAACATCAACATCATGATAAAAAAAACCAGTCTCGACTTTAGGTATGAAGAAGAAATAAATCATGGTATTCCAAATCTAACAGACTGTTGAAAGAAATAGCTTAAAATAGCCTCTGATCATTTTGCGTCACCAAAAACTATATATGATGAAACATTTATTTCTCTCTTTTATAATTTCTTAATCTAATTAGTTTAACTTAATAAGAGATATACTTTTTAATTCTAAAACTGTTTCAATTATCTAAAAATGATTCGATTACTATAAAAATAACTTGTATCAAATAAAATATGTGTAATAAAATATTTTCCCAGAGTTTATTGGATTACTATTTTAATTAAATTAAATGTTTAAAATCTGAAAATTAAATAGCAAGTAATTTTAGAGATATTTTGCGTTATCTTGTTTGCTTGAAGATTTTTTATTCGAATAGATCATCATAATAGTTTTTAAAACTGATTAAGTGTTTTAAGAGTTTTAAGTTGATATTTAGTTATCTTAACTTAATTAATTCTTGAAACGCAAATAATATAAATTTGCCGAATTACAAAGAATAGGTCATATGAGTTAAGAATTTTAGAGTACAAGTATTGGGTCAATGGCAAGTTTCTAAAACAAGTACAAACGAGCTCAGAGCCTAAACAACAGTTGGAATTTAGGTGAGAGTAAATAAGAGGACCCTGAAATCCAGTTACGAAAATACTAAAGCGCGAACCAGGAATAATAAACCTTCACCATAAAGATAAGCTTCCTGGGGCAATAACAGGAGCTATAGGAGGTAGAATCAATACCCTAGGATAAAACAGAAGAAACATAAAAGGAACAGCAAGTCAAGGAGTTGTAACAAAAACACAAAGCTTAATACTGAACCGCAACCAGAAGGCTTAATCTTGTGAATGCTGTAATTAAGCTCGGGCGCGATATATTCTTATTTAATTTTAGTAGTTTTCTCATCGATATCTTATTACATTTTACTTGTGTTCTCATCAATAAAAGATTGGCTCTGCATGTTGTTGTGCGGACTGTTTTCAAATTATAGAGGTGCTTACTATTATATCAGAAATGTGTTAAATTTTGGTTATTTATCATTGGTTTACTCTTCTTATATATTAGAATCAGTGCTTCATTTTGAAAGTTTGCCAGTTACAAAAAGGATACGTTGATTTGTTCTTCTCATATCGTGCTCTCTATATTATCCGAACTGGTCCATCGATGTTAACAGACAGTGTAAATTATTTTCCGTCTTTCCTGATTATCACGTTTCGCAGATTCAGCAGTAAATCCTTCTTGTTTGTTCTCAGCTATAAAGCCTATATTTAATAGAGCGCCATCTAGGGGGGTATTATAAAATCATTGATTACAAACAGAAAATCGGAGCCTGTCATGTTAACCAACGATTTGTTGTTCGAAGCGAGCTCCATTCTACAAACCTCAAGAATATCTTTGATAGCTTCCTTTTTCTTTTTTCTTAGCTTTTTTACCACATCCCCGCCGTCCCAGTATGAATACTCCAACTCGATGAGTTCTTATTTTAGCTACACTTTATTTAATAAAAAATACTTTTTAGATCTTTTCCAAATATTAAGCCTTTATCAATTATTCTAGGTTTTATCCAGTCGAGGATTTTCGTCTTTGATTATCTTTGGTTAAATTATTTTCTTTGTTAATGGTTGGATTTTTTGATATTTTTATGCATGCCCCTTCAAGGTCATCTATTTCATCTTCAAAAGAAAGATGCACTTTCTTCTTTCTAAATTATGAATAACTATCATCTATACTTCTTTGGTTCGTCAAACAAATGTGGTCGTTACCGTATTAACTTGTCTTAAATTTTTATTGCACACAAATTCTCTTTGTCTAAGACAGATTTTTACTTTTCTGTCATTTAAGATTAGTTTTTTTAGCTCTACATTGTTGATTTTTAAATTGTATTTGAAAATATATTCTAAACTTATCAATATCGATATCCTATAATATAAAACAATTGATAAATAAATAAATTTTTAATTTTAAATGATATTGATAGTCAATCCTATCCTAATTTTAATTATTCCGCTATTTTTTTTTTATTAGTAATATTTAAAAATTTCAAGGTTTATTATTTTAGTATCAACTTTTACATTTTAAACGTATTAAATTAATATACAGAATTAAGAAATCACATCTTTCGGAGTTATTTCAAATCGGTTAACTAAACCTCTTTCCAATTCGGTGATATTTGAATCCAATTTCGCTAATGATCTCCTTCTACAATAGGTTCCGGCCATCAAAAATATGACAAGGCTTTTACATTTTCTTGTAGAAAGACTGATAATCGTAGGTTTTAAAGATATCCCATTCAGTGACAACTAAAATGGCACTCGTACCTACCACGGCATTTTAGGCATCTTCGAACGAAATTAATCGGCTCCTGAATTCTTATTTCCAGATCTCATGTAACTTTATTTCCTCGATAAACTTAAATAATTAAAAAAATACGCTTTCGACAGTAGTCTTTGGGTCGTGAAGATGCAAAATAGCCCCTTCAAGAAGAAGATAATGACAAATTTCGATTGCTGCTGATTCTCTAGGATCGTTTGTATCTTTTTTAAAAGCAGTTCCGAAAATGGCTATTTTCTTATTTACTAAATTGTTGTTTAATTCATTGTAAACTCTAAGGAAAAATTTCTTCTTTCTGAACTCATTCATTTCAATGACTTGACTCCAATAATCTGCAACTTCTGTGAGTCCTTTACACTCAGCTAAATAAATTAAGGCTAAAATATCTTTTTTGAAGCAGCTTCCTCCAAATCCCACAGAGCTGTTCAAAAATTTGTCACCGATTCTCACATCTGCAGCGATACATTTCTTCACTTCATTGATATCAGAATCGTATTCTTCACATAGAATGGCAATGCTGTTAATTGAAGAAACTCTTTGAGCTAAAAAACAGTTTGCAGCGAGTTTAGAGAGTTCTGCGGAAGAATTATTCATAAGGATAATTTTTTACTTTGGAACGTAGGAATACAAATTGAAGAGCTTGTCAATATTGCTCCCAGATATACTTCCCAAAATAACTCTATCTGGATTCAAAAGATCAGCAACTGCAGTCCCTTCAGCCAAGAATTCAGGATTGCTAGCAACGACGTACTTTTTAGCATGACTTTCAATTGAAATAGCCTCGATTATTCCTGTTAATGTCTTATATGTTCCGATTGGGACTGTTGATTTTTATACAATAATCACTTCATCTTTAAAGGGTTTTTAGTTGTAATAATTCACAATGTTTCTGATTCCAACTTATGTATAGCTTAAATCATAAGCTTTGCCTTTTTGCTGTCCAAAGTTTTTTGTAGGGGTCGGAAGAGCTAAAAATATCACAGATGCTCCATTCAAAGCCTCACTTATTTCAGTTGTGAATCCTAAGTTTGACTTGATGGTTTTTTGTAAAATTTCTTCTAACCCAGGTTCGTAAATAGGAGGTTGGCCCTATTTACATTTTTATATCCGGTGCTTGTTTATGTCAAACACTACGAACTTGAATTGAAGAAATAATTACTTAAATTTCTGGATTTTGGAGAGCTAGAACAGTTGCGGTTGGAATTCCGACAAACCCTGCTCCAAAGATTGCAACTTTGTATTTACTCATACTTTTTGTCTTTATTGTTTTAATTAAATTTTAATTGATTAAATCAGAGTATTATGGTTTCAATTATATTTTTATTAACTTTAAAGTGAAACTTAATTTAATTCTCCTAAAAATATATTTTGTAAGAATACATTTAAAGATAAATGTTAATCTATCAGCTGATTTTGTGCGTTATTAAGCTTTTCGATAGACGATATGATGATAAATCAGTTATTTTTAACAGCCAACTCTGGGTTATTAAGATGTTTTTCGCCTTCCACTTTCGTTAAAGCCTATTTTTTGTGAAGCTATCTGAAGTAAATTATTGTATTTTTAAGCCCCTCTTCAAGGCTTACAATAGGCTCCCAATCCAAGTATTTTTTGGCCTTTTGGATGTCAGGTCTTCTTTGTTTTGGGTCGTCTGAAGGTAAATTGCAGAATATTATTTTTGATGTCGACTCACATAAATTGATGACAATATTTGAAAGCTATTTTACCGTCAACTCGATCGGATTTCCGATGTTGATAGGACCGACATATTTTTAACTATTCATTAACTTCAAAAGTCCGTTTATCTGATCCTCAATATAGCAAAAGCTTCTTGTTTGTAGACCATCACCATAAATAGTTATAGATTCTCCTCTTAGAGCTTGAGAAATAAAGTTACTAACAACTCTGCCGTCCTATTCGTCGAGCCTGGGTCCGTAAGTATTGAAAATTCTTGCAATTCTTATGTCAACTTTCTTGACTCTGTTGTATTCTACAAAGAGGGTTTCAGATGCTCTTTTTCCCTCGTCATAGCAAGAGCGAAGCCCGATTGGATTTACGTTTCCCCAATATTCTTCAGTCTGAGGGCTGACGTTAGGATCACCGTAAACTTCTGAAGTAGAAGTAAGAAGAACTCTTGAGTTATGCTTTTAAGCGAAGTTCAAAACATTAATTGAGCCTTATAAACAAATCAATAAAGTCTCCAATGAGGCGTTTTGATAGTGAACTGGAGAGGCCGGACAGGCCAAATCGTAAATCTGATCAGGTTTGAAATCGATTGTTATCTCGTGTCTGATATTGGCGTTCAAGTATTTGAATTTAGGATGATCAATAATTTCGTTAACATTGTTTAAACTTCCAGTCATGAGATTGTCAATACAGAAAACTTAATGGCCTTGATTAAGGAGTGTTTGACAAAGGTGCGAACCTATGAATCCACAGCCACCTGTAACTAAAATTTTCATCAACTTTATAAATAAAACTATCTTTAATGCCTTATAAATTCAAAGTAATATGCTATTTGTCATAATTAACGAGTTGAGTTTATTTCTCTAATAAAATATATTTAAGATTTATCTGAAATAGTTGTGTAATTAGAATTGTTATTTTTTATTTTATGGTAATTCAAAAATAAATCTACTTTAAGTTAAAATGACATGATAATTTTC
>Ga0105051_10005872_pt1 | contig 13476 bp, 7 predicted proteins | sample FRY02_FD_78383 | JGI IMG/M metagenome (GOLD analysis project Ga0105051, IMG submission 78383) | Freshwater microbial communities from Lake Fryxell liftoff mats and glacier meltwater in Antarctica - FRY-02 (megahit assembly) | ecosystem: Environmental > Aquatic > Freshwater > Ice > Glacier... | reverse complement strand
AGGGCCACTTCTCGCTTGCGTTTTGATTCACCCATTGGGTGAGTGTGCCAAATCTGCGCAAGTGCGTGTCAGTACTGGGTTTTTACCGATTTAGGCTCGGGGTAACTGCCGGATTTAGGTTCATTACTCGCCGCCTTGGTGAACATAAATTTGACATAACAGGAGACTAATCGATGAACCTTTTACAAAAGATCCTGACTGACGTGGTCAAAGGGTTGACCTGCGTTGCCTTTCTGACGTCCATCTCAGCGTGGGCACAGACCCCGGTGGAGTGGAAATTCTTCACCTATTTTCCGGTGAATGACAAACCGGCTCAGCTAAACCGAGCGTTCGCTGAGGAGGTAGCGAAAGCTACCGCTGGGCGTCTTAAGATTACGGTACTTGCTGCGGGTGAGCTTCCTTTCAAGGCACCCGATGTACTGCGTGTTGTCTCTACCAACCAAGTTCAGATGGGCGATGTGGCCTTGGGCTTTGTGGCCGGGGATGTGCCCAACTTGAACGTTTTGCAACTTCCATTTTTATGCACGAGTTACGACCAGTTTGAACGGGCCCTGCCCGCAGTTTCACGTGCGGCAGATGAGGAACTGCAAAAGAAATTTGGCCTGACAGTGGGTATCCACTGGACAATGCCTCCGCAGAATTTCTGGCTAAACCGCCCCGTCGCGCGACTGGAAGACCTTAAGAACATGAAGGTGCGAGCCTGGAACCCTGAGCAAGTGGAGATGATGAAACGCTTGAATGGAAGCGCACTGTCGATAACTTCGGCAGAAGTCATTCCAGCCCTCGAGCGCAAGGTAATCGATGGCGCCATCACATCCGCCCTGTCGGCAAACGACTGGAAGGCTTTCGAGATCGTGCGCCATGGCTATATGGTGAACATGTCCATGGGACACCAGGTCATGGTGGTCAACTCGGCTGAACTGGCGAAACTGGCGCCGGATGTGCGCAACATCCTGAATGCCAAATTCAGAGAATGGGCACCCAAGTTCCGCCAGATGTCGGAAGAAGGTGACCAGGCTGCTCGCCGCAATCTTGTGGCCAACAAAGTAACTTTGGTAGAGCCAACTCCAGATGACCGCAAGCATGCCCGGACACTGATGCAGCCGATGTGGACCGATTGGGCGAAGAAATTCGGTCCAGTGGCGCAACGTTTGCTGGACGACACAGCCCGCGCCTGCGCTGTTTAGGCATGCAATGAACCCGTCTGAGTCGATCGACCAGCCCTCTGCGAACAGCAGACTCAGTCACTGGACGGGTCTTGCCTGTGACGCTGCGGGTCTGATGCTCGCTGCAATGGCGCTGATGGTGATCGTTGAGATTGTGATGCGCGGAGTCATTGGGAAGTCCATCTTAATCGCTGACGAATATTCGGGATACCTATTTGTGTGGATCACGATGATCGGCTTTGCATACGCGTTGCAATTGGGCGCCTTTCTGAGGGTCGACAACTTTGTAGGCCGCATGGGTCCAACGGGCAAAGCGTTGACTGACATGCTATCGGCCCTGACAGGTGTAGTTGTCTCAATGATCTGCACTTACGGGACAGGCACCCTGGTATTGGCAAGTATGCGATTCGGTACCGTTTCTATTCAGCCCTCGGCCACACCGTTATGGATACCCCAAGTGATTCTTCCTTTGGGTTTCCTCGGATTAACTGGGATCTATCTGGCCCTTCTACATGGAGCCTGGACCAGGTTCCGCCTTCGTTCAGAGTAGATCGCCATGACTTGGCAACTTTCCGCCGCAATTTACGGCGTGGTATTACTCGCCTTGCTGATGTTCGGAGTCGGCATTGGCTCCGCTATGGGGCTGCTGGGAATCATGGCTGTTTTCCTGGTCTCGGGCTTCACGCTGTGGCCCACACTGGGAGATATTGTTTGGAATACTGCGAACTCGTTCATACTCGTAGCGGTGCCGTTATTTGTGCTGATGGGTGAAATCATTCTGCGCAGCGGTGTGTCCAAACGATTTTATGGTGGCCTGTCTACCTTGATGTTCGGCGTGCGGGGCGGGCTTGCCCAGTCCAACATCGTGGGTTGCGCCATTTTTGCCGCCGTTTCGGGCTCATCTACAGCCACGGCATTGACCATTGGCACCGTCGCACTGCCCGAAATGCGCAAACGGGGTTACGCGGATGTACTCACACTGGGTACTCTTACCGGAGGTGGGTGCCTCGGCATTCTGATCCCGCCCTCTATTCCGATGATTATCTATGCCTCGGTGGTGCAGGAATCAGTCATTGACTTGTTCATGGCCGGTGTTGTTCCGGGCATCCTGCTCACATTGATGTTCATGGCGTGGATTGCCTTCATCGTGCGCCGTTTCCCGGAATGGGCGCCTGAGTCATCAGTGCGCCCATCGATGACGCAGGTGCTGCTCGCATTGCACGACTGCGCCCCCATTGTCGCTTTGCTGTTTAGCATTCTGGGTGGCATGTACTTTGGCATCGTTACGCCGACTGAGGCCGCAGCTTTCGGCTGTCTTGGAGCTGCGGCGCTAGCTTTACTGTACCGAGAACTAAGCTGGTCTGACTGCCGAGTTGCTCTGCGCAATGCGGTCATTACCAATGCAGTGGTGATGTTCGTCATCGTCAATTCGCAGATCCTGAGCTTTGCATTCACTACGACCGGTCTGGGGCGACAGGTTGCAGTTGCCCTGACGACCATGGGTTTTGGACCATTCGTGTTTTTCTGTGCGATGGTAGTGCTGTACATGATCCTGGGCATGTTCATTGACGGAATCTCGATGATGCTGCTTACGGTACCGCTGCTGTATCCGACGATCCAAGCGATGGGCTTTGACGGTGTCTGGTTTGGCGTTGTGCTGGTGGTTCTGATCGAACTGGGTCAACTAACGCCGCCAATGGGTCTTAATCTGTTTGCGACCCATTCGATCGCAGCACCCGCCAGCATGGGCATGGTTGCGCGTTCGTCAATACCCTATGCCGTGCTCATCGTGGCCTTTTGCTTCGTGCTGTATTTTTTCCCGGAAATTGCACTGTGGTTGCCAGAAACGCTCAAGGAATGAGCATGGAAACCATCGACCTGCGTAGCGATTTCCTCGCTCGCCCGAGTGAGGCAATGCTTGTAGCCGCTCACGAAGCTCGGGACTCATATTGCTTCGGCCTGCGCGAGGACCCGTGGCAACAGCGCTTGGAGACCCGAATAGCCGGCATGCTGGGCATGCAGGACGCGTTGATTTTCCCGACCTGTACCATGGCTAATACCACCGCGCTGATGCTTTTGGCACAGCCGGGTGGTCGGGTCTTGACCCAACCCGATGCCCATGTTCTGGTATCCGAGGCGGGGGCGGGGGCTGCTCTGGGCGGTCTGGTCTTATCTGCAGTGGATGTAGACCCGTTCGGGGGTGGTTCGGCTGCAATGCCTGCGTTGGCAGCCTGGGAGCGAGCCATGACGGGCGCAGCGGATGCTCAGCGGCCTGCCGTACAACTTTGTGTTCTGGAGAATACCCACAACCGTAGTGGCGGTGTGGCGCTGCCGAGCGACTACCTCGACGCGGTCATCGACCTTGCACGCGGAAGCGGGGTCAAGCTCCATATGGACGGTTCGCGCCTTTTCAACGCGTCACAGGCGCTGGGTGTCCCACTATCCACGCTCGCACGCGGCTTCGACACAGTCTCGCTGAGCCTCAACAAGACCATAGGCGCGCCGATCGCGGCTTTGCTAGGCGGCTCGCAGGAGATCATTGCACGCGCACTCGTCATCCGCCAACGACTGGGCGGAGGCATTCGCCCGACCGGGCCTGCGAGCGCCGCTACGCTCGTAGGCCTGACCGATCTGGGCCACCTCTCGCAGGTGCAGGAACTGACGGTTCGACTCGCCAACGGTCTTGCCCAACTCACCGATCTGCAAGTGCAGCCTTTGATAAATTCAACCAACATTGTTGTTGCTCGAGTGCGCGAACCCGACACGGCTAATTCCGCAGTGGATAGGTGCGCAGCGCTCGGCCTTCGGATACTGGCGCTTGATGACCAGCGCATCCGATTTGTCGTGTATCGCGGCATTGACGCCGCCCAGATTAAGCGCGCAATCGAAATTGTGCAATCAACAAATCCAAAAGACTAAAGAAAGATTTCAAATGACTTATCGTATTGGAATCGACATCGGAGGCACGTTTACCGACTTCGCGCTGTTCGACGACGAACGGCGCGATATGGTGACGTACAAGTCCCTAACCACTCCCGCCCAACCAGAGCGGGCCGTGTTGGAAGGTGTGCTGGCGGTGGCCGACAAAGCTGGCATCGCAGTCTCGGAGGTCTCGATGATCGTCCATGGCACCACGCTGGTGGCCAATGCTGCGATCGAGCGTCGAGGAGCGCCCACAGCCATGATCGTCACGCGCGGCTTTCGCGATGTGCTCGACATCGCGATGGAACAGCGTTATGACCTGTACGATATGCGCATCCGATTTCCGCAGCCTCTGGTACCGCGTTCGCTGCGCTTCGAAGTCGATGAGCGCATTACCTGGGACGGCAACGTGCGAAGGGAACTATCTCTGGACGGGTTGGAGAGTGATCTTGCGGCTGCGGTAGCCAATCAGGGTGTGAGCGCAGTGGCCGTGTGCCTTTTGAATTCTTATGTGAATGACAGCCACGAGAGAGCGGTGACGGCGTGGCTTCAGGAACGGTTTCCAGCCTTGCGCGTATCGGCATCTTCGGTGGTGTTCCCGTTCGCTCGCGAATATCAGAGGTGGACCTCCACATGCCTCAATGCCTATGTACAGCCTTTGGTTGAAGACTACGTGAGCAGGCTGGAGCACGGACTCTCCGGCGCCGGATTTAACGGACGTTTCCTGATCATGAGTTCCAGCGGTAGTACGCTTACGCCCGAAATGGCGCGCCGCTTTCCGATTCGCCTACTGGAATCCGGACCCGCAGCTGGGGCGCTGATGTCAGCGCGGCACAGTCGCTGGTTGGACCTTCCGCAAATCATCTCATTCGACATGGGCGGCACAACGGCCAAGGGCTGCGTGGTGCGCGACCACACGCCGCTCAAACGCTATGATTTCGAGGTCGCACGGGTGCATGAGTTCAAGCGCGGAAGCGGTCTACCGATCAAGATTCCGGTGATAGACATGATCGAAATCGGCGCGGGTGGAGGCAGCTTGGCCGATATAGACGCACGCGGTGTCTTGCGGGTTGGCCCACGCAGCGCAGGTGCGGACCCGGGGCCGGCCTGCTACGGGCGTGGTGGGATTGAGCCTACGCTGACCGATGCCAACCTGGTGCTTGGCTATCTCGATTCGGGTTCGTTCCTGGGCGGGCGCATGAGCCTAGACGTGGCCGCCGCAAACGCCGCGATCAAGCAAAGGGTAGCCGGACGTCTCGGCATTGACACTGTACGCGCCGCTTGGGGTATCCACGAAGTGATCAATGAGGACGTTGCCAAGGCCTTTCGGGTGCATGCCTCCGAGCGCGGCGTTGACTACCGACGCTGCAGCATGATCGTGTTCGGTGGCTCTGGCCCCATACACGGTAGCCGCATTGCACGCAAGCTTCGTGTACCCCAAGTGATCTGCCCCAGCGGCGCGGGCGTGATGTCAGCGTTTGGCCTGCTGTCCAGTCCGGTGGGCTTTGAGCAGGTCCAGTCGCTACGCGTCTCCTTGGCCGACTTGACGCGAGCACAGTTTTCTCAAATCGTTGGGTCACTTGAGCGGCGGGTCCGGGAACAGCTCGCCAATGCCGGCGTCAACAGCACGAACGACTGCACCCACTTGCGTCTGGACATGCGCTACGTGGGCCAGGGCTATGAAGTCGACGTGGCGGTGCCCGCAGGCAATCCGACGGACTTCTTCACGCAGCTGGAGACGCTGTTCGGGAACGCTTATGCGACGGTGTTCGGGCAAAGCTTTGCCGATAAGAAAATCGAGATAGTCGCGTGGAAGGTGGAGATACAGGGGCCGGTGCCGGGCGGGGACACGGTTTACCGACTGCGTGATGGGACACGTTTAGCCGCAGGCGCGCTACGTGGTCACCGACCCGCGTATTTCCCCGATTCCGACGGCTACCTCAGCTGCGCAGTCTATGACCGGTACGCATTTGCGCCGGGTGATGTGGTGGATGGTCCGGCCCTGATCGAAGAGGCCGAGTCGACCTGCGTGCTCGCACCCGGTGATCGAGCTGTGGTCGATACGCAACTCAACCTCGTCATCAACATTGAAGGACTTCAGTCATGAGCATCGATGTCATATCCCTGGGGGTTCAGTGGGACCGGCTTATTTCCATTGCTGATGAGATCCTCAACTCGCTGGTGCGGTCCTCGTTTTCGACCAATGTTCGCGAAAGCTACGACCTGTCCTGCGTGGTATTTGACAGCCAAGGCCGATCAATCGCGCAGGGCACCTACAGCGTTCCCTCGTTCACTGGAACCGCCCCTGCAACGCTGGCGGCCATGCTGGCGAAGTTCCCAGCCAACACGCTGCGCCCTGGGGACGTAGTCATGACCAACGATCCGTGGATCGGCACCGGTCACCTGTTTGATATCAACGTGATGCAGCCAGTTTTTCGTGATCTGCGAATCGTGGGTTACTCCATGAGCATCACGCATCTGCCCGACATTGGCGGTGCTGGCTTCTCGGCGACTGCAAGGGAGGTGTATGAGGAAGGGCTTCGGCTGCCCGTGTGCATGCTCGCTAACGAAGGCAAACTCAATGAAACGCTGATTGAATTAATACGCCAGAACGTCCGTGTGCCGGAGCAGACCCTGGGCGACCTGTTGGCCAACAGGTCGCCCAGGGTCTGCTCCGGCACACGGACGTTCTGGCGTATTAATTCAATCAGCGTTTCATTGAGTTTGCCTTCGTTAGCGAGCATGCACACGGGCAGCCGAAGCCCTTCCTCATACACCTCCCTTGCAGTCGCCGAGAAGCCAGCACCGCCAATGTCGGGCAGATGCGTGATGCTCATGGAGTAACCCACGATTCGCAGATCACGAAAAACTGGCTGCATCACGTTGATATCAAACAGGTGACCGGTGCCGATCCACGGATCGTTGGTCATGACTACGTCCCCAGGGCGCAGCGTGTTGGCTGGGAACTTCGCCAGCATGGCCGCCAGCGTTGCAGGGGCGGTTCCAGTGAACGAGGGAACGCTGTAGGTGCCCTGCGCGATTGATCGGCCTTGGCTGTCAAATACCACGCAGGACAGGTCGTAGCTTTCGCGAACATTGGTCGAAAACGAGGACCGCACCAGCGAGTTGAGGATCTCATCAGCAATGGAAATAAGCCGGTCCCACTGAACCCCCAGGGATATGACATCGATGCTCATGACTGAAGTCCTTCAATGTTGATGACGAGGTTGAGTTGCGTATCGACCACAGCTCGATCACCGGGTGCGAGCACGCAGGTCGACTCGGCCTCTTCGATCAGGGCCGGACCATCCACCACATCACCCGGCGCAAATGCGTACCGGTCATAGACTGCGCAGCTGAGGTAGCCGTCGGAATCGGGGAAATACGCGGGTCGGTGACCACGTAGCGCGCCTGCGGCTAAACGTGTCCCATCACGCAGTCGGTAAACCGTGTCCCCGCCCGGCACCGGCCCCTGTATCTCCACCTTCCACGCGACTATCTCGATTTTCTTATCGGCAAAGCTTTGCCCGAACACCGTCGCATAAGCGTTCCCGAACAGCGTCTCCAGCTGCGTGAAGAAGTCCGTCGGATTGCCTGCGGGCACCGCCACGTCGACTTCATAGCCCTGGCCCACGTAGCGCATGTCCAGACGCAAGTGGGTGCAGTCGTTCGTGCTGTTGACGCCGGCATTGGCGAGCTGTTCCCGGACCCGCCGCTCAAGTGACCCAACGATTTGAGAAAACTGTGCTCGCGTCAAGTCGGCCAAGGAGACGCGTAGCGACTGGACCTGCTCAAAGCCCACCGGACTGGACAGCAGGCCAAACGCTGACATCACGCCCGCGCCGCTGGGGCAGATCACTTGGGGTACACGAAGCTTGCGTGCAATGCGGCTACCGTGTATGGGGCCAGAGCCACCGAACACGATCATGCTGCAGCGTCGGTAGTCAACGCCGCGCTCGGAGGCATGCACCCGAAAGGCCTTGGCAACGTCCTCATTGATCACTTCGTGGATACCCCAAGCGGCGCGTACAGTGTCAATGCCGAGACGTCCGGCTACCCTTTGCTTGATCGCGGCGTTTGCGGCGGCCACGTCTAGGCTCATGCGCCCGCCCAGGAACGAACCCGAATCGAGATAGCCAAGCACCAGGTTGGCATCGGTCAGCGTAGGCTCAATCCCACCACGCCCGTAGCAGGCCGGCCCCGGGTCCGCACCTGCGCTGCGTGGGCCAACCCGCAAGACACCGCGTGCGTCTATATCGGCCAAGCTGCCTCCACCCGCGCCGATTTCGATCATGTCTATCACCGGAATCTTGATCGGTAGACCGCTTCCGCGCTTGAACTCATGCACCCGTGCGACCTCGAAATCATAGCGTTTGAGCGGCGTGTGGTCGCGCACCACGCAGCCCTTGGCCGTTGTGCCGCCCATGTCGAATGAGATGATTTGCGGAAGGTCCAACCAGCGACTGTGCCGCGCTGACATCAGCGCCCCAGCTGCGGGTCCGGATTCCAGTAGGCGAATCGGAAAGCGGCGCGCCATTTCGGGCGTAAGCGTACTACCGCTGGAACTCATGATCAGGAAACGTCCGTTAAATCCGGCGCCGGAGAGTCCGTGCTCCAGCCTGCTCACGTAGTCTTCAACCAAAGGCTGTACATAGGCATTGAGGCATGTGGAGGTCCACCTCTGATATTCGCGAGCGAACGGGAACACCACCGAAGATGCCGATACGCGCAAGGCTGGAAACCGTTCCTGAAGCCACGCCGTCACCGCTCTCTCGTGGCTGTCATTCACATAAGAATTCAAAAGGCACACGGCCACTGCGCTCACACCCTGATTGGCTACCGCAGCCGCAAGATCACTCTCCAACCCGTCCAGAGATAGTTCCCTTCGCACGTTGCCGTCCCAGGTAATGCGCTCATCGACTTCGAAGCGCAGCGAACGCGGTACCAGAGGCTGCGGAAATCGGATGCGCATATCGTACAGGTCATAACGCTGTTCCATCGCGATGTCGAGCACATCGCGAAAGCCGCGCGTGACGATCATGGCTGTGGGCGCTCCTCGACGCTCGATCGCAGCATTGGCCACCAGCGTGGTGCCATGGACGATCATCGAGACCTCCGAGACTGCGATGCCAGCTTTGTCGGCCACCGCCAGCACACCTTCCAACACGGCCCGCTCTGGTTGGGCGGGAGTGGTTAGGGACTTGTACGTCACCATATCGCGCCGTTCGTCGTCGAACAGCGCGAAGTCGGTAAACGTGCCTCCGATGTCGATTCCAATACGATAAGTCATTTGAAATCTTTCTTTAGTCTTTTGGATTTGTTGATTGCACAATTTCGATTGCGCGCTTAATCTGGGCGGCGTCAATGCCGCGATACACGACAAATCGGATGCGCTGGTCATCAAGCGCCAGTATCCGAAGGCCGAGCGCTGCGCACCTATCCACTGCGGAATTAGCCGTGTCGGGTTCGCGCACTCGAGCAACAACAATGTTGGTTGAATTTATCAAAGGCTGCACTTGCAGATCGGTGAGTTGGGCAAGACCGTTGGCGAGTCGAACCGTCAGTTCCTGCACCTGCGAGAGGTGGCCCAGATCGGTCAGGCCTACGAGCGTAGCGGCGCTCGCAGGCCCGGTCGGGCGAATGCCTCCGCCCAGTCGTTGGCGGATGACGAGTGCGCGTGCAATGATCTCCTGCGAGCCGCCTAGCAAAGCCGCGATCGGCGCGCCTATGGTCTTGTTGAGGCTCAGCGAGACTGTGTCGAAGCCGCGTGCGAGCGTGGATAGTGGGACACCCAGCGCCTGTGACGCGTTGAAAAGGCGCGAACCGTCCATATGGAGCTTGACCCCGCTTCCGCGTGCAAGGTCGATGACCGCGTCGAGGTAGTCGCTCGGCAGCGCCACACCGCCACTACGGTTGTGGGTATTCTCCAGAACACAAAGTTGTACGGCAGGCCGCTGAGCATCCGCTGCGCCCGTCATGGCTCGCTCCCAGGCTGCCAACGCAGGCATTGCAGCCGAACCACCCCCGAACGGGTCTACATCCACTGCAGATAAGACCAGACCGCCCAGAGCAGCCCCCGCCCCCGCCTCGGATACCAGAACATGGGCATCGGGTTGGGTCAAGACCCGACCACCCGGCTGTGCCAAAAGCATCAGCGCGGTGGTATTAGCCATGGTACAGGTCGGGAAAATCAACGCGTCCTGCATGCCCAGCATGCCGGCTATTCGGGTCTCCAAGCGCTGTTGCCACGGGTCCTCGCGCAGGCCGAAGCAATATGAGTCCCGAGCTTCGTGAGCGGCTACAAGCATTGCCTCACTCGGGCGAGCGAGGAAATCGCTACGCAGGTCGATGGTTTCCATGCTCATTCCTTGAGCGTTTCTGGCAACCACAGTGCAATTTCCGGGAAAAAATACAGCACGAAGCAAAAGGCCACGATGAGCACGGCATAGGGTATTGACGAACGCGCAACCATGCCCATGCTGGCGGGTGCTGCGATCGAATGGGTCGCAAACAGATTAAGACCCATTGGCGGCGTTAGTTGACCCAGTTCGATCAGAACCACCAGCACAACGCCAAACCAGACACCGTCAAAGCCCATCGCTTGGATCGTCGGATACAGCAGCGGTACCGTAAGCAGCATCATCGAGATTCCGTCAATGAACATGCCCAGGATCATGTACAGCACTACCATCGCACAGAAAAACACGAATGGTCCAAAACCCATGGTCGTCAGGGCAACTGCAACCTGTCGCCCCAGACCGGTCGTAGTGAATGCAAAGCTCAGGATCTGCGAATTGACGATGACGAACATCACCACTGCATTGGTAATGACCGCATTGCGCAGAGCAACTCGGCAGTCAGACCAGCTTAGTTCTCGGTACAGTAAAGCTAGCGCCGCAGCTCCAAGACAGCCGAAAGCTGCGGCCTCAGTCGGCGTAACGATGCCAAAGTACATGCCACCCAGAATGCTAAACAGCAAAGCGACAATGGGGGCGCAGTCGTGCAATGCGAGCAGCACCTGCGTCATCGATGGGCGCACTGATGACTCAGGCGCCCATTCCGGGAAACGGCGCACGATGAAGGCAATCCACGCCATGAACATCAATGTGAGCAGGATGCCCGGAACAACACCGGCCATGAACAAGTCAATGACTGATTCCTGCACCACCGAGGCATAGATAATCATCGGAATAGAGGGCGGGATCAGAATGCCGAGGCACCCACCTCCGGTAAGAGTACCCAGTGTGAGTACATCCGCGTAACCCCGTTTGCGCATTTCGGGCAGTGCGACGGTGCCAATGGTCAATGCCGTGGCTGTAGATGAGCCCGAAACGGCGGCAAAAATGGCGCAACCCACGATGTTGGACTGGGCAAGCCCGCCCCGCACGCCGAACATCAAGGTAGACAGGCCACCATAAAATCGTTTGGACACACCGCTGCGCAGAATGATTTCACCCATCAGCACAAATAACGGCACCGCTACGAGTATGAACGAGTTCGCAGTATTCCAAACAATATCTCCCAGTGTGGGCCACAGCGTGAAGCCCGAGACCAGGAAAACAGCCATGATTCCCAGCAGCCCCATAGCGGAGCCAATGCCGACTCCGAACATCAGCAAGGCGAGTAATACCACGCCGTAAATTGCGGCGGAAAGTTGCCAAGTCATGGCGATCTACTCTGAACGAAGGCGGAACCTGGTCCAGGCTCCATGTAGAAGGGCCAGATAGATCCCAGTTAATCCGAGGAAACCCAAAGGAAGAATCACTTGGGGTATCCATAACGGTGTGGCCGAGGGCTGAATAGAAACGGTACCGAATCGCATACTTGCCAATACCAGGGTGCCTGTCCCGTAAGTGCAGATCATTGAGACAACTACACCTGTCAGGGCCGATAGCATGTCAGTCAACGCTTTGCCCGTTGGACCCATGCGGCCTACAAAGTTGTCGACCCTCAGAAAGGCGCCCAATTGCAACGCGTATGCAAAGCCGATCATCGTGATCCACACAAATAGGTATCCCGAATATTCGTCAGCGATTAAGATGGACTTCCCAATGACTCCGCGCATCACAATCTCAACGATCACCATCAGCGCCATTGCAGCGAGCATCAGACCCGCAGCGTCACAGGCAAGACCCGTCCAGTGACTGAGTCTGCTGTTCGCAGAGGGCTGGTCGATCGACTCAGACGGGTTCATTGCATGCCTAAACAGCGCAGGCGCGGGCTGTGTCGTCCAGCAAACGTTGCGCCACTGGACCGAATTTCTTCGCCCAATCGGTCCACATCGGCTGCATCAGTGTCCGGGCATGCTTGCGGTCATCTGGAGTTGGCTCTACCAAAGTTACTTTGTTGGCCACAAGATTGCGGCGAGCAGCCTGGTCACCTTCTTCCGACATCTGGCGGAACTTGGGTGCCCATTCTCTGAATTTGGCATTCAGGATGTTGCGCACATCCGGCGCCAGTTTCGCCAGTTCAGCCGAGTTGACCACCATGACCTGGTGTCCCATGGACATGTTCACCATATAGCCATGGCGCACGATCTCGAAAGCCTTCCAGTCGTTTGCCGACAGGGCGGATGTGATGGCGCCATCGATTACCTTGCGCTCGAGGGCTGGAATGACTTCTGCCGAAGTTATCGACAGTGCGCTTCCATTCAAGCGTTTCATCATCTCCACTTGCTCAGGGTTCCAGGCTCGCACCTTCATGTTCTTAAGGTCTTCCAGTCGCGCGACGGGGCGGTTTAGCCAGAAATTCTGCGGAGGCATTGTCCAGTGGATACCCACTGTCAGGCCAAATTTCTTTTGCAGTTCCTCATCTGCCGCACGTGAAACTGCGGGCAGGGCCCGTTCAAACTGGTCGTAACTCGTGCATAAAAATGGAAGTTGCAAAACGTTCAAGTTGGGCACATCCCCGGCCACAAAGCCCAAGGCCACATCGCCCATCTGAACTTGGTTGGTAGAGACAACACGCAGTACATCGGGTGCCTTGAAAGGAAGCTCACCCGCAGCAAGTACCGTAATCTTAAGACGCCCAGCGGTAGCTTTCGCTACCTCCTCAGCGAACGCTCGGTTTAGCTGAGCCGGTTTGTCATTCACCGGAAAATAGGTGAAGAATTTCCACTCCACCGGGGTCTGTGCCCACGCTGAGATGGACGTCAGAAAGGCAACGCAGGTCAACCCTTTGACCACGTCAGTCAGGATCTTTTGTAAAAGGTTCATCGATTAGTCTCCTGTTATGTCAAATTTATGTTCACCAAGGCGGCGAGTAATGAACCTAAATCCGGCAGTTACCCCGAGCCTAAATCGGTAAAAACCCAGTACTGACACGCACTTGCGCAGATTTGGCACACTCACCCAATGGGTGAATCAAAACGCAAGCGAGAAGTGGCCCT
>Ga0105051_10005871_pt1 | contig 13476 bp, 18 predicted proteins | sample FRY02_FD_78383 | JGI IMG/M metagenome (GOLD analysis project Ga0105051, IMG submission 78383) | Freshwater microbial communities from Lake Fryxell liftoff mats and glacier meltwater in Antarctica - FRY-02 (megahit assembly) | ecosystem: Environmental > Aquatic > Freshwater > Ice > Glacier... | reverse complement strand
CTATGTTCACACAAAAATTTTGTTACTCGTTCTGAGAGTGTTGACGGTATAACTATTGTATATAACGGACAAAAAATTTTATGGGAATTTGTAAATTTATCAATTTGTGGTCTAACCAAAAGTTCTAAAAAATCTCAAAATCTTCAACCAGACTATTTTTTTATTAAAATTACACAAAAAAAAGAAATTCTATGTTGTAATATATATATAATAGAAATAAAATTTCAACAAGTATCAGGATCAGTGGAAGAAAAGATACAAACAGGACTTCATAAGAAAAAAAAGTATGAAAGACGATATGAACAAATAAATAAAAAGTATAAATGTACATTTACTTATATATATGTATTATCGAATTGGTATAAAAAGGAAAAACTTGAAGAAGATATTGATATTGGGAGACAAGATGGTATTCACTTTATATGGGGGAGTAGTGGTATAAATGTTGGAAATGAAGAAGATAATCCTAATCTGTTAAAGGAATTATTTAGTATTATGAAAATTGAAATTGAAAATTAGTATATAAATAAATAGGTTATATTAGAAAATGCCTGTTAAATCAAAATATACTAAACCTTTTTTAAAGTGGGTTGGAGGAAAAACGCAGATTATAGATAAATTGATGGATAAATTTCCGAAAGAGATTGAAAACTATCACGAGCCATTTATAGGTGGTGGAAGTGTATTGATTGCTGTTCTTGAAAATCAGAAGAATAACAATATTACGATACGGGGTGGTATATATGCGTATGATTTAAATGAAAGTTTGATACACTTGTATAACTACATTAAAAATAATCCGAGGAAGTTGTTAGTGCATGTTCAGAAATACCTTTCAGAATATAATGAATGTAAGACTTTGAATGGAGAACGAGCGCCGTGTAGTCATGAAGAAGCAAAACTTGTAAAAGAGAGTTATTATTATTGGATGCGGGAAGAATTTCGCAAATCGCAGAAAGATACATTAAAACATTCTGCGCTTTTTATGGTTATAAACAAAACTTGCTTCAGGGGTATATATAGAGAAGGTCCAAACGGATTTAATGTGCCGTTTGGAAATTACAAAAGCAATCTAATTTGCAAAAATTCGGAAATCTTGTATATAAGCGAACTTATAAAAGATGTTACATTTATTCATTCCGATTTTGTAAATTCTATCTCAGTTATAAAAGATTCAAATGATTTTGTTTATTTGGACCCCCCGTATGCACCTGAAAACTCAACATCATTTGTCTCATATACAAAAGATGGTTTTAATTATGACAAGCATGTGTTATTATTTAACATGATTAAAGAAGGATGTTTCAACTTTGTTATGAGCAATTCTAAGGTTCCTATGGTTTTGGATTTTTTCGGCGATTACAATATAGAAGAATTAGAATGTCGAAGGGCTATTAATTCTAAAAACCCAGAATCTACTACGATGGAAGTTATAATTTCCAAGTAATGCTATTTGTTTAAGATTATTAAAAATTTTCATTTTAATAATCAATTTACATTGTTTCAAGTTCTTTCATATTTTTAATGATTGCATCCAGCATTACAGATGTATCAAAGAATATTTTGTCGACATTTAGGGTTAATTCATTGTGAATATTTTTCAACTCGTTTATATTATTGATTATATCTTTCTTAATAATATTAATTTTCTCCAATTCTTTTTCATGTTTGGACATTTTGTGAGCTTTTTGTATATCAGTGTGCATGCCGGTTACAGACGATTCAGAATACTTATCCGATATTTCTTGTAATTTGTGTATTTCATATTTCTCTGCCTCCGATACTCTATTATATAACACAGTCAACTGATTTAAGTAATTTGCATATTTTTGCTTCTTTAGATAGATTAATTCAGACTGACTCATGACATCGCCTTGTTCAACCAACTTTTTTAGATTATTGCTATGTTTGATTTGATTCACGTCTAGCACCTTGTGTATACCGTCTATAACATTTACGATATCATTGTGCACCGTTGGTAATTTTTCGTATAGAGATTCGAGGTCGATTGTCACTACTAATACTTTGGGCTGTATTAAATTATGATCCAGGATTATGAATCCTTCCAGGGAATCGTCTCTCCTAATAAAGCACATATAATTTTTATGGAGAATTGCAACCTTGTATTTTATTTTATCAACGCAATACTTGAACCGGTTTAATTGTCTGAAAATTTCTTTTAAATCCTTCTTATCCTTTGAAATATCTGTTAATGATACAGAATGTTTATAATTATCCTTCATTTTATCCATTAAATTACTATTTCCTCCATGCTCAGGACTGAGGTCCAATTCTAATTTACTGTAAGATTCTTCCATTTCCATGTCGTTTGGAGTATCTCCGTAGTCTTGTGTAATATTTCCTTCTTCATCCACATCAATATATTCGATTGTGTAGACGTTTTGATCTTTCTCCATTTGTATAGTGTATCTAGACGGAATATACAAGAAAAACATATTTGCGGACCCGATTGATAATACTTTTACATATACCAACTGGTCCTTCATAATATAATATGATTGCGGAACAAGACCATGATTATTAAGCAATTGATTTAATTTCTTTACAGAAAGCATTTTAATTTAATATGACATGATTTAAAACATAATAAATTTTACAGTTCATACATTTCCAGCAAATTTTTCTTACACTTACTGGGAAATCCTAGTATATTTATACCATCGTTATCACGCACAATGTCAATTGGAAATGTTGCACCCCGACCAATCAAAATGTCAATTACCTTGATCACAAGACTACCCTCAAAGGTCAAAATGTCTCCAAACTCGCTATCCAACAATTCTCCAATCAGCATTTCGAGCATGATCGTGGGGTCTGGCTTGGTTGTGTTCTCAATCATACGAACCAACGAGTTTTTCTTGTTCATTGTGAACACCGTTAAGAGTTCACCTCTCCATTTAAGCAATTGGTCGTTGGAAGAATTCCCCAACTTATTTTTTATCCGGTTGTAATTGAAAAGAGCCTCTGACTTGTCAACAGATTTGATGTACTTGTGGGACATGATGGTTGATATATTCTTGCAAAGAATCTAAAAATAATCAATTTTATTGGTATGCAAGTCTGAACGAATAACAAATCATATACCGATTTTTAAAATATTATAAAAATAAAATTGATTTAAACATTTCTTATATATAATTAAAACAGAGCATATTAAATATTTAATATGTTTAGCCCCCTTGGCCTAATTGGATAGGGCAACAGACTTCTAATCTGGAGATTACCGGTTCGAATCCGGTAGGGGGTAATATCATACAAAGCCCAGTATGACTAAATTAACATGGCACCTGGGATTGAGCTGTGGTGGAGCTGGTCGTTCTTATAAGGCGATTTCATTAGAGATCAAAACTCTACTCTCCCATTCTTTTATAGCTATTACAATATATTGTAATAGCTAGTGTACCCAAGCGGTCAACGGGGACCGACTTAAGCTCGGTTGACATTTGTCTTCGTCGGTTCGAATCCGGCCACTAGCAAACTATCATACAAAGCCCAGTATGATTGAATTAACATGGCATCTGGGATTGAGCTGTGGTGGAGCTGGTCGTTCTTATAAGGCGATTTCATTAGAGATCAAAACTCTACTCTCCCATACTTATAGTTATTACAACATGTTGTAATAACTAACAAACTTTATTTTGGACCTGAAAAATTTTTAATAAAACCATTAATTGCCGCATTTATGCCCGTACTAATAGTTTTTTCCAAATCATTTATACTCCTCGAACTTTCACTTCTACTAGGACTACTACAGCATCTGCTTCTACAACACCTACTCCTGCTACACTCAGTCCTACTACGCCCATTGTATCTGCTGGTACTCCTTTCACGTCTATTATCTTCTACACCTTCAACAATTTTACCCAAAATGTCCACAAGAGTTTTATGAGATTCAATTAAGATTTTTAAAGCTTGTAATTTCAAAGCTTCGGTATCTTCTACAATACACTCATCAGATGAATACCCATCGTCAGAACTATATTCGTCGGAAGAATACCCGTCAGATAAATATTCATCTGATGTGTATTCTTCCGATACGTATTCATCGGATAACTTTTCATATTCAATACAAGGGGTCTTCCATAAAGCAAATATTTTTTTACATGTGTTTATTGAATCACTATATGATCTCCACACGTTAAACATTCTATGAATGCTTCTATTATCAATCTCTGGTTCTTGAGTAGGTGATAGTTTTTGTTCGTTTGGATAGATATAGTATCTGTAATTAGACATTTATTATCAGTTAAATATATCTTTAAATATATATTTAACATTAAAATTGAATTATGCAATGAACTATCATCCACAATCAACAAACCATGAATACACTTACAGCAAGCATCGAATCCGCTATGAAGTCTGCCTACCAAGAGTATGCAAATAGCATTGTTGACAAATGTGGAATCGATCCGCAGGTCTTGGAAGATTTGTGGAATGAAAATTCTAAAACCATGAAAATCTCTATCACAACCCGCAAAAAATACAAAACAGTCAGTTCAGTCAGTTCTTCTGATACTTGTCCTTACATGTATGTAAAAGGTCTAAGCTGTGGAACTGTTTGCGGTGCAAAAATCAAAGAGGGTGTTAATTTCTGTTCTTTGCACAAAAACTACAAGAATGTTTCAGTTTGCGATGAGGAATGTTCCAATAATTCCAACCACAATGAATCCAGCGATGAAAACAAAAACAATGAATCCAGTGATGAAAATATGCAAGACTGCGAACAAGGGGTAGGGAATGAAGAAGTGGAGAAAGCAGTGGATGACGGGGCTGTATTGAAAAAGCGCAAAAAGAAATACGACATTAATGATAAGAAAACTAAGTATGATATCACAGTTGTTGATTCAGACGGTGAATCAACTTCATATAAAAAAAGTTTTGGTAAAGTGTTGGGACATTTGAAAAATTTTGTTGCAAATTCAACAGGGCATGAGATTATCGAGGATGGATTAATCACGTATATTGATAAGGTTTCAAATCAGAGCATTCAGATCAAGATTGATAATCCGAACCAACTTAAGAAAATGATTAAGAAAGAAGAATGGGGAGAATATTATGAAGGTTTGACTCATGTTGAAAATTAATAATTTAAATTTAAAAAGTTTATCTGCACTGATAAATGAAAGATAATTATGATGACATTATAAAAACTTTAACTGACCAAGTTGGTAGACTTGATGCAGGTTCTACAACTAATGATAGTGTAATGTCTAGTGTATCGAGTATTACAACTAAACTTAAACCATCTCATATGTATATTCTTGTAGTAGTAGTTGTATTTATAGGTTTATGTTATTTCAAGCCGTCTTCGATTATGAAAGAGGTTAGTATTGATGGAGATTATCCGACCAAGGTAATTGACAAGACTAATTTAATCATGGTTACATTGATTGCGAGTGCAATTATTATTGGATGCATATTTATTTATAAATATAAGAAAAATAGTGATGTATAAAGATGAATACGACAAATGTAAAAAGTGTAATGGTTGGTGTTATTTTATTTATGATTGGATATATGTTGGGTGCAGTTATTGACTACATATTTATGATGCTGGTTCAGATGGCTACGAGTACATACTCAAAGATTTTGTTGGTTATTTTGCAGATATTTGTATTGGTTGCTGCAATACGCTTGTTGTTTTCTTTCTCTGGTTATAAGAATATATCGGAAGATGATAAATATTTTGTGCGGTTTAGTTTAATATCGTCTCAATTATTTTTGTTTAGAAAATCAATCAACTATATATTTCCTCGTGTAATCTAAATATCAGATAATTTATAATTTCGAAATTATAAATTATTTATAGTATCTGTTCCATGTATATTAATGAATTGCATTGAAGAAATATATAAAATTATCTACAACAATCAACCAATGTCGTGTGCAGAATTACATGCTATCATGAAAGATCCTCCTCCATATAAAGACCTCTTAAATATTTTATGGTTCCATACCCCTGGAATCCGTGTTTATAAACAAAACATAAGCCTCTCAGCGTATTTCACGCCAAATAAATACAGCAATCCAGAACGATATGAACAAATGTTATTAAAATACAAAAATCGAAAATAGACGATTACTTTGCAACTTCGTCGAATTCTTGAGGCTTGATGTATACAGAGATGGTTCCGATGGTTCCTATTTTTGAACAAAAGAATAGTGGAAGGTCTTGAGCTGGATAAATTTGTATGGTGTTGCTAAGTCCTGCGATTTTTATTATTTTTGAGAATTGTTCTGTTGTGAATTCTTCTGAATATTCCGGAGAGTCATCATCGTCATCATCGTCTCTTTCTCCAAAATCAACGTGTCGTTTTATGATACCACCTTCCGCATCGCATCGGAAACATATGTAAGATTTCTTTGATTCAACGCGTATGATTGGTCCGTTAATTCCAATCAAGTCTTTTATAGTTTTTTGAAATTCGGATGAATTAACAACGACCGGTTTTCCATACCCGGTTGGAATTTCAATATCAAGAGTTTGTATGTGTTGAATTTTTATTGTGGAAGTTCCGATGCGGGTGTTTTCTTTTGCAATTGTTTTAATTAGGAGATCTGTAGGGTTTTCTTCTTCAATTACTAACTGCAAGCTATCCTTTTTCTTTATATTTTTAACAAGTTTGTATAAATGGTTTAGGTTCAAACCCATGTTCATTTGTTTGTCCTTGTTATATTTGAAATGATTAAACTCTTCTCCATTGAGGAATAGATCAATCAGTGTTTTTCGATGCGAATCTATTTGTCTTAGAACTAAACCTTTTTCGCTAAGTTCGAAGCAACCGGTTTTTAAATTATTTGAAAGAAACTCTGCGAGAACTTTAATTTGATACGCGTCTCCGGTTTTTGCTTTTAATCTAATTGACATTTTTTTCATATTTTTTTACTTTAAATCTATCATAAGAATTTTTAATATTTTACTTAAAATTCTTCATATAATAAATGTCTTCAGAAATAAAATATTTTCAAAAACCAATTTGTTATTTGCAGGCTTCCGATTTCGACAGCAGTGGAAACATTACAAATAAGAATATTCCAAGAAATATCCCAGTCGTCATCATGGCCTTGTCAAATCATTGTGGTTACTGTACTGTTGCAAAACCAGCATTCGACGAGTTTGCAAACTCGTACAAAGAAGAAGTGTTTTGCGCATGCATTCAAGCAGACGGTAACGAACCGGGGGAAGCAGAACTCGCTGGAATGATGCAAATTTCAGGCTTTCCGGAATATATATTATATCGAAACGGAAAGAGGGTTGCTAAAGAGATAACTGGTAGAGATGTCCAACAATTGAAAGAATATGCAAATATTTGATATCAATTTATAAATTTGTTTGTAAAAGTTATAAATTGATATTAATAAATGGTGAAGTTTAATGGAAAACAATTCAAAATTTATGAACTCGATACGACAGAAAGCATTATTGAACGATTAGCAGGGTCTATGAATACTATACCCAAATACATTTATTTCGAGGACCGTGTTCCAACGCTTGAAGAATACCACTCAGATAAAAATATACAATTTATTGATATTCTTGATATTGTTAAGACAACAACAAAAGTTTTGGAACTCAAATCACTACTAGCAGATAAAATAGAACAACAATCATTAGATATGGTTTTAGATGTGTATATTCCATTCTTTACCATGAGCGATGTTATCGCAACGTTTCCGGTAGGCTATGAAGGAACCGCGATTGAAGCAATGGCCGCCGAGCTAATAGAAAATAATCATGTATCAGATAATGATCTTGATACAGCAAGAATTTTATCCGAACTCAAACAAACCCAAAAACATTATCAAAACCAAATAAACGCAAACAAAACAAAAGTCGCGGATAACTTGGTAATGCACCGAGAATATGGTGCAATCGATATATTGGCAAAGCATACTACGTTCAATATCGAACGGTTGCAATTTACCATGAAACTCTTTACAGACGTTGAAGACCTATCATTGTTAGATCTTTTCAATCATATACTCCTGACAGAGCATATACCATATGCATCGATTGGTAAATTTTACAAAGTGTTCAAGGGGCATGTTCCAGACCCATCATGGAACATAACCCTTGATGACGGTATCGTTATGAAAATGATTTATGACCAACAAAAGAAGCAATATTTTGATATTATAGTACAGAGAAGCGGTAAACATTTTGAGATACAAGTTAGCATGGATTTTTATGACAAAACTATCATTGAGGAAACGAATAATCATATTTTGGAAATTTTTGTTAGGTTTAACAAATTAACAATTGGAGATCCTCAAGAAACAAAAGTGGGAGGTTCGTATTATTATCCAAACGCTACAATGAATAATTCTATATTGTTGCACATGTTATTAAATAATCGGGTGTTTTCATATTTGATGTCAACCGATGAAAGTGAAAATGCATCAAAGTCTGTAATTCACGTAAAATTTAGAAACAATAATATTTTGGTAAATGCTACGGTGATTGAATATACTGTAAATAAATTGACTCCAAAAAAGTTGATAGGACCGGATCTTAAGATGAATTCAAAATATGTTAGGGTTTTTATAAAGAGTGCAGAAAATATACAGGTAGTTAATAAGTTTCAAACGATTTTCAGCAAATGCATGACTTTGTATAATAACAATAAAGGCGGAATTATTAATTTCTACTCAAAATATCTTCCAACATTTGCAAAAAAATCGGAAGTCGTTATTGCAATAAAATCAGGAAAAACCCTAACTAAACAACTCCCCGAAATATTTGCAAATAATTATTCTTCCATATGTCCTACAAATAGATGCCCAGTTATCGTACCACCCGACAAAATAGAACAAGCGAAACAAGATAATATGCAATTAATGAATTTCCCAATAGATAAACCAGGTCAACCAGAACGAACTTATGCATGTCCGAACAAATCATATCCGTTTCCAGGTCTGATCTCAAATAATACACTCCGAAACAAGGAAGAATACCCACTTCTTCCTTGTTGCTTTACAAAAGACAGACGGAAAACACCAGACTATGTCAAATACTATCAAGGGATTGATGTACAAAATGAGAGTATTATCTATCAAGATATATATAAATCAGATGTAATCATTCCAAACGAAACAACCGGCAACAAACTACCGGACAATGTTAAAAAGATTTTTTCCATACTCGAATTAGATACTAATAAATCTTACATAAGAAAAGGCGTTGTTCGAACCACAAGTAGTTTACTAAACTGTATATTGAACTCTCAAAATATAGACAACATTCTTCAGGTGGGAAACGACGAACTACCCAATTTCATACAGAAATACAGGAAATCTCTATCATCAGTCATTAATGCAACCCTCTGCAAACAAGAAATGTTTGACTACTCTGTCGACGAAATTAGACAATACATATACGATACTGATAAATATATGGACCCGTCATTATTCACTTCCATGCTTGAACAAATATTTGAATGCAATATATACATTTTCTCAAGGCTATCGGCTGGAGACAAGGGAGAAATAATTTTACCGCGCCATTCGCAAGGTTATTACAAATTTGATAGGAAACTACCAAGTATTTTCATCCTCGAACATATAGGTAGCAAATCTGATAACGCAGAATATCCTCAATGTGAATTGATTGGAAGACTCGATTCCATAGCAAATGAAGCTTCTTATATATTTGATTATGATGAACCAATTGCAGACAAAATAAGAGACTTGAACGATATGAAAAGGGCCTCATATTCTCTAACAAAAGAAAATACTCTCACTAACTGGGACGACAAAATAAAAGTTATAGCCCAAATGATAGACACAAACGGAAAATGTAGATTGATCCAAGTCAGACATGAGAACAAAGTCATATCAATCGCAACCGACCCAATGCCTATTTTTGGTGCAATTGAAATTGGCGAAGAGGAAATCGTAAGAGTGAACATTGCAACGGCTGTACAGTTTATACAGTATTCTCAATTCAATATACTCGGACAAATAGAAGAGAATGGAGAAGTTGTAGAAATCAACGGATATATAGGAAATACAAACATGTCAATACTTATAATCCCTGCAGTCTATCAAGATATAGAACTTCTCAGTATAAGTCCTAAAATACCAGTATCCAAACAAACATCAAAATTAATTAAGTATAACATCTCCAGAAAAATTGCAAGAACTCTCACAGAATTTTTTATATGGGCCTACTCAAAATACGTCGACATGAATCCTTCAGCCGGAGACCAAACACAAATATTTCCAGAAAAACAACTTGAAAAATCTATCGTGAAATTCGTAGACAACTCTGTCGTAATCAACAAGAATGTGATATATACTCTATCAGAAAACAAATTTAATAGCTCTAACAGTATCATGAAAAATGGAAAAATCATTGTATCTTCCCTAGAAAATCTTAAGAGACTCGTATACATTCTTCGACTAGAAATAACCAGAAATCCACTAAAAGTAGTAAATTATAAAAATAAAGAAATCATAGACAACTACTACAAGGAAATATCAGACTTCGATGAATATCCGTCTCAAGTTATTCTAACAGGAGAACACGCAATATATAATTGGATCGAAGAAAACTTAGACAAAAATATATTACAAGACCACATCATGATATACATTATCGACGGAGAGACAAATAATGATGTAATAATCCACAATTTTAAACAATTAGAAGAATACATGTTCTTCATACCAGAATCTGGCAAACCTTACTTCTTCAAAAATGTTTTAATTAGCGAAGATATTATGTTAGCACAAAATACAAACTCTTTAGAAAGTGCAAAAAGTATCGCAAAATACTGGACAATATACAACATAAACCCAGGCGGAGATTATACCGGAGATTCCGACATTAACTATTACCTATATGAATACAAAGATCCGTCAGATATTACTACTTCAGTCGTATCAACAAATTCAATAGAACCGGACGGTCATATTGTAACTTACTCAATTGATGGTGTAGACCAATACACCGTTCTATTACCGTTTAAATAAATATTCCATATTTAATAAATGGACAATTATTTCGACAAATATATGTATCTTCAATGTAGCTTCTGTACAGACATCGCTAACACTGTATTCAAACAAGATTCAAATCACATTATGACTAAATGGTATACTCATAATGAAAACATTCTAAATTTCTTATCTTCTTTGGACGTGGAAAATAGACAAAAACTTTTCTTGTGGGTAGAACAAACATATAATAACCCCTAATTATAAAGATTGTATATTCTACACAACGTCGAATATACAACCCCCACTTCAGACATAAAAATTTGTATCTTTGATAATGTAGATTTGGAATGTTTTCCAGGTCTTTTCTTATACCATATCATCAACTCAATTGAATTAGAATAACATTCACTAAATTCTCCAACTATTGCATCCATATTATTATAATCATCACATGTACTCTTATACAACCCAACCATTTTTTCCAAATGATCTCTAAACCTCCGTCGCTCTTTTACATCACTCTCACGAACTTTCTGATCCATGCGAAACAATCCCCAACAATCTTGAGCCAATTGCGTTTTAGTCTTCAAATACGCTTTTATCTCCAAATAATGTGTTATTCTTTTATCATTGCTACACTCACAAAACATTTGCTTTATATCCATATATTTTTATTATTCTTAAAAGAAGTTTTTTAGAATATAAAATGCTGTTAACGATTTCTCTTGCATACTTCATGTCTACCAGTGGTAATTCTACATTTTCAACACAATTAACTTAGTTTCGATAATACAATGAACTTTGTTGATTATAAACTTAAAAAAATTGTTGATAAAAAAGAAGAAATTATAGTAATCGGACAAAGTATGGGTGGTGTTGTTGGTAATAGTCTGCATACTAAAGGCTGGAACATAAAATTGTCTATTAGTATCGGTTCGCCTCTTCATGGAGCTTATTTACTCAGGCAATTTGATAATATATTACCTAAGATGATTAGGGATTATTTTTACAATAAGAAACCGAGGGTTTATGATTACTTAACGACAAAGGAGTCGACAGAAGAGCCTTACCATTCAATAAGTATGGCCTGGCCTTTTACGGATGTGTTTATAAGAGTGAGACAATGATGAACGAAAGCAAACATACTCATCTTAGATGTGCAGATCCCAGATTATGGGTACTTGTCCATAATATAATACATAATAAGAATCAAATTTAAAGAGTGTATAATATTATTTTAAAATAAATATTTATTTTTATTTTAATATATAAAATGTCGAGCTACGAACTTGAAGAAAAAGGAAAATGGATGATTGCTGGATATACTGCAATTGTTTTCATACTATTGTCTCTACCCACTGTTTACAAAACCGTTGGAATGGTACCAAAGGCTGTTGGAGTTAAAACTAACGAAAATGGATGTCCAACCTTTAACGGGATTATAATTCATGCATTGGTATTTATGTGTATTGTTAGATACATGATGAATGTCGAGTTGCCGTTTGTTAAATAGAAAACATATTAATAATTAATACTTGATCACAAAGTATTAATTACGTTCTGACAGAATATTATTTGTTTCTACATTTTGAATATAGTTTATTTAATTCATTTTTATTCCATTCTTGTAAAATTCTTTAGTCCCTAATTGACCATCTGGATACCATGATAACTGTTCTTAGACTTTAAACGCGTTGCTTTCGGCTACACCGTTAGTCCCCGGAGGTCCTTCTTTGTTCCCTTCCTTGTAAAATTCTTTTGTCCACAATTGACCATTTTCATGCCATGATAATTGTTCCTCTTCCATTTTTCCTTCTTTGAAAAATCGTGTAGAATTTAATTGACCATCTTCATACCATCTTAAATGTTATCCTTCCTTTTTCCCGTTTTTATAAAAATCTTTAAACATTAATTGACCATTGTTCCACCATTCTAATTGTTCCCCTTCCTCTTTCCCGTCATTGTAAAATTGTTTAGACCATAATTGACCGTTTCTATACCACCTTAATTGTTCCCCTTCCTGTTTCCCTTCCTTGTAAAAGTGTTTAGAAAATAATTGACCATCTTTATACCATGTTAATTGTTCGCCTTCCATTTTCCCTTCATTGTAAAATGATTTAGAAAATAATGGACCAGTTCTATACCATTCTAATTGTTCTCCTTCAAGTTTCTCATCTTTATATCTTTCTTTATATTTAAAACCGCTTATTCGTCGTCCTTCTTCGATTTTCCAAAACAGACTATACAAATGATTCATATCCGCCTTAATAACCTTGTTAAAATCCTTGCTTACGAGCAAAATATCATCAATGATTTTTCCTGTTAACAGCGGACATATAACATCAGTAAAAATATTGGTATCGAGAGTATTCATTGTTGTTAATACCAAAAATATAGTTTACTAAATTCATTTTTATTGTACAAACCATGATAAAATTGATTATTATTGCAAAGTAATTAAATTTAATTAACGTTATATACCACGACAGATATGACAATCACTCAAAATCT
>Ga0105051_10005870_pt1 | contig 13478 bp, 11 predicted proteins | sample FRY02_FD_78383 | JGI IMG/M metagenome (GOLD analysis project Ga0105051, IMG submission 78383) | Freshwater microbial communities from Lake Fryxell liftoff mats and glacier meltwater in Antarctica - FRY-02 (megahit assembly) | ecosystem: Environmental > Aquatic > Freshwater > Ice > Glacier... | reverse complement strand
TAATTCCACGCAAACGAGCAGTTGGCTGAGAAGTAATCGAAGTTCAGATAGCCCGCGAATTCCTCACCGACAAGTTCTTCGAGTACTTTGCGAGATCGCGTCGGAGCAATGTGAAACACCGTGAAGAGGGCTGATGCGATGCACCAGATCCAGTGCTTCTTGCCGTTGTTTTTGAAGCTCGTCTCATCGCTGCCGAGCTGTTCCTGCTGAGGGATCGCATCCTTCAGTTCCTGGTAGCTCTTGTCCAGCGAATCCGCAATCAATCCCGTGCAGAGCTTGGCCAGATAGCCTCGCGAAACAGGCACCTGCAGCACGTCTTCCATGTACGTTTCGATGGTGGAATAGCTGCAATGAGCTGCGGACTTCATCCATCCGATCATCGCCAGCAGTCGCGGCCCGAAGATTGGCTTGTTGAGAATGTCGCCAACGTCAGGCACATATCTTTCGCCGTCGGTCGTGAGATAAACTCGCAACCGATGCTCGGTGATGAAGACCGGCGACTCGGGGAGCTCGATGAACTGGTATGTCTCGAATTCGTCGGTGGGTTTCAGGTCGAGCCGCTGAACGTCTTCGCTGGTAATTTCATAGTCGAATGTTTCATCGACACGTTCCGGCGGCAGGCTTGCCCGCAGATGCTGCTGATGCCCCGGCTGACCACCACGTTTTGGCTTACCGCGTCGCCCCGGCTTTTTCGAAGTCTTCGGCTTGGTGATATCACTGGATGGCGGTTTCGATGATGTTGACGAGTCTTTTGTCGCTTTGGCCAGCGCCAGTTCCAATTCCGCAACTCTCGCCGTCAGCTTCGCAATCTGCTCCGATTGCTTTGCCACCAGCTTCCGAAGATCCTCTATGATCTTGTCTCTCGCATCCATGTCCGGAAGCTAACAAATTTCCTCAAATTGACCCAAGAGCAATTTGATCCCGTGAACGGTTACCGAATTACCTATGAATCCTCCTGAATGTGAGCTGTTTTCCGTGCCGAACTGAAGCGCATTGAACGCAGTTCTCCCCGTACCGACTCTTTCCTGTTTCCAAAGACACTGTGTTCGCTGCAAGAACCTTCGTATGAACGGATGAATAGATTAGAGGCAACTTTTCACGCGGTCGGCACCTGTATTTTTCCGGCGGCGGCAGTACAATCGCCATCAATCGCAGGCGAAAATTCAATCCCCATCATCACCAGGAGAATGCATGAGTTACATGCATGAAACGATATTTGGCCCGGATAATATTGCAGCCACACTTCGGGGAATTCATCCCGACTATGGCTCGCAGGTCGCTGTGATCATGCAACGATTGTCTTTGTTCAATGTCTTTCAGGAATATTCCGATTTTCTGGTTGGCTACGAAGGTGTCTCAGTGACAGGTTGGGACAACCACTTATCGTTCACTCTGCGGTTTGTGAACTGGAAGAAAAGGCTGGCGCTTTGTTTTTCGCTTTCAGGGCAACCTGAATGTCGAAGTCTTTCCGTGTGGTTTGAAAACCGCGCCGGAAGCCTTCGCCCCTGTAACTATCTGGACTTTGCAGAATTCTATAAGTCGAAAGGTTTCGATTTCGACTGGACCTTGTCTGGCGACAGGTTTTCCGACGACGTGAATCGCGTTCTGTCAACGGCGTCTAAACTTCTTTCACAGGATCTCGCGCACTACTACGACGGCAACGAATGGCCGTATTTGAGCGACACTGATCTCAAGGACACTTCGACGGAAGAGTTCACAAATCGAATCGCCTCCATGCGAGATGTCAATCTGCTCGACAAAGAAGACGAGTCGCTTCTGTTTTATACCGTGAAATCGGGCCGCCCGGAACTTGTAAAAATCCTGCTGAACGCCGGCATTCGAAGAGAACCTGTTCTGCACGTGGCTACGAAGCTGGAAAGCGTTGATGAAACCATCATCATAGAGATCCTGGATCTGCTGATCACCGCCGGCGTTGGGCCTGACAATTTGAATCGATCTGAAGTCCGTTTTCTGGGGAGTGAGTCGGCGCTCGAAGTGGCGGCAATGCGCGAACACATGAATGTCGTACGTTTTCTTCTCGGCAAAGGTGCAAAACGAGTGAATCCTCGAACGAACTATCACCCCGCGATCAAGCAAATTCTGAGCTCCGCTCTCTCAGAATTTCACGCCGGTGCCAAATAGCGCCAGACTTCTGCGGTAGATTTCAATGCCCGCTCGAACTTGCAATGCCAGTCGAGAAAACGTGCGTTCCTCTTGAACATGATGCACGCACAATACGACCATTGTCAATCATGCCAATTGTTTAAACCCATTGGAAATGTGCCGAAGACCACAGCAGCGGACGTCAACAGATTTCAGACGGCGTTGAATGTCGCGACATTCGGCATCGCAGTGTGCCTGTCGATGGCTGAATGTGCGACGGAACTTCTTTCTGCGCGGTTTCTTTAGACGTCTTACCCATCTTGGGGCCTTTATTTCTGAGGATTTGCTCAAAAATCTATCATACGACGCGGATATGCGATGGAGTGAGATTGGGAATCCACAACTGAATGGCACCGCCAATGAAGAAAACATTATGGTATTCCGGGCGTTCATCGAATGTTTGATGAGCCACTCGACCAACGAATGCGTAGACGGGCGACGTGAGTTCGGCCACAAGCAGACCGCTCATGGAATTCCACTGTTGTGTCACGGCATTTCTTGCACGAGCGAATTCTGCAGCGGTTGTTTTCAGACGGGCGGCCCGCTCCAGCAGGACATCCAGGCCCGTATCGGCTTGATGAATTGGCAACACTGATGACCACCAGGCAGTGGCATTGCCATTGTGGAAGAGTGCGTGCTGAGTGAATTTGTAAAGTCGGTGCCCTGCCTGCAGCAATGTCTTCTGCGGTGCCCCGCCGCTGAACGCTCGCTGCACATCACCCGGTGCATTTGAAAACTCAAGCGCCTGATTGAGTGCCATTGCTTCATTACCTTTCTGTTGAACATCTATGCGGGCCTTCAGAGCAGAACACTCAGAAACCGATTTCGCAGTTCTTTCGATTCATGTCACGACGTTGATTGCAACGCCCAGCCGGGGTTTCGCAAATACCACGGCCAAGTATCGAGCTCCCAATCAGGTGTCTGTTTGAAGTTCAAAGCACGTTCGCGAAGGTAGACGTCGCGGCGAACCTCGTCTGGTAGCTCGTCAAAGATGGAACCAAGTGGATCGTCAGAAACGCAACGACCTGCCTGGTACCGTTTCCCGGCGTCGAAGTCGTAGCGACTTTGCCTCCACCATTGGTGAGCGGCTTCGGGAACTGGATCGCCAGGGTGGAACCAGAAGTCGAGTTCCTCTTCAGTAAGGTGATCAGGAGGGGGAGGCGGATCTGATCGAGGAACCATCCGGCCGCTGATACGCTCAAGGGCGATTGCTGCGACCTGCGACGTCACAGGGCTGTCGATTGCCGCAACAATATCCGGGATAAGCTCCGTGGCTCCCAGAATCCCCATCGCTTCAATTGCAGCGGTCGCCGTGGCTTCGCACGAAGCAAGCTGGCGAAGCAGGGAATGATCCTGCGGTGATCCAATTACACCCATGAAACGAATCGCATCATGGCAAGGTGGCTTTTGAATGCACCGCTGTCGGCATGCATCGACGACCTGAGGGTGTCCACTGCGGGCCATGGCTTGCCAAAATGCCTTTTTGATTTTCGGGTCAGTGTCTTGTGAAAACGATGCCACTAATCGGATATTGCCGATTCGGCCCAGACATTCCATTAACAGGCAACGAGAATCAGGGTCTTCAAGAGTCAGCAGGCTGCTCATGTCAACTGGAACGGACACTCGGTGGAAGGACAAAACATCGAGAATTGCGATTCGGGCAGATGGTTGAGCGTCACCGGCCAATCCCAGCAGTTCGCGGACAATGGATTGAATGTTGGATAAACGCAAACCCATTCTCGCACCGGTTTGCAACTCAGAATTCTCCCCGCACAGGATGTTCAAGACTTTTGGGTAGAGTGTCGTTTCCTGCAGCGCAAAAGCGACAAGCGTTGCCGCCGTTATCGCTTCCTCGGATTGAGGTTCTGCGAGCTGCAGCTCGGCAATTGCGACCGACTCGTCCCCCGCGAGGATCAAACCATCCAGTTCCGCTTCGGCGCGAACCGCACTCGAACGGTCGCCAATCGAGCGAACTAGGTCAGATAACGAATCATAGTGTGTTTGGAAGATCGCGTTAGTCATGATTGCTCGATTCGCGAGCTAGTTCCCGCTCTTTGCTTGGGCCACGAAAATTGTCTCGACAAATCAGCGATTTCGGTTCCTGACACCTTTTTCCGTCCCTCGGTCGCCAATCGAGCGAACTAGGTCAGATAACGAATCATAATGTGTTTGGAAGATCGCGTTAGTCATGATTGCTCGATTCGCGAGCGAGCTCCAACTATTTACTGGGGCCACAAATATTGTCTTTACAAATCCGCGCTTTCGGTTCCTGACACCGTTGATTGCCTATATGATGAATCAACTCTGCAAGCGAATCAAAATGCGTTTGTAGGATCCAGTCCATCATACTTTGCTCAGTCGCGATCACCATTGAAGTCTATAACAATTGAAGTAAGAGCTTGACCGACTTTTGGTGTGACTTTTCCGAAGGCTCGATTGTTATGACTTAGAACAAACTATGCATCAAATCAAGCATAGTTGATTTTCAGTCAGAAAGGACCCCGTTACAAAGCATCTTAGGCCACCAAAGACAATTCAATACTTTCAACAACTTTCACAGGCGGATGCGACTAAAGTAATGGCCGCATCCTAGAAATCCTACCAAGTTGTCAAAATCATATGGCAAATCTTAAGAATCTGGCCGTTTTTAAATCTATGGGTTTGTGGCATATTATTCGTATGAGAACTCCTGTCCCGTTGGAAAATCGCATCGAACGAGTCGATGTTGATTCGTCCGAAATACAAGTCCGCCATTTTTGCACTAAAGTGAGGAGTAGGTCGATGAGTGGGGGGCGTCGTCTGTCACGAACACTAAGTCAACTCTACGATACGTTAGCTTACAGCAAAGTTTCGACGTGCGACGACCCTAACGCCGTAAGCCAGCTCGTCTTCGTATTGCGAACTGCCTCAAATTATCACAAAACTTATTGACTGTTAATGACAATCCGAATTCCCGAACCACCAAACTTGTCATTTGACCGCAATCCGCATGCACACCGGCAGTATTCTGCATCGTACATCCAGCCGCCACCTCGCATGCTTCCTTCTGAATCGTGCAAAAACCCAATTGGGTCAACTTCCTTTATCGTTCCATAATCCGGCAATACGTCCAGACAAAGCTCCCAGACATTTCCCAGCATATCGTACAGGCCAAATGCGTTCGGTTCTTTTTGGCCGACCGGATGAACTGTGTCATTTGAGTTGTTCTCGTACCAAGCAGCGCGATCCAAATCCTGCTCCAGATCCCCCGTATAGAATCGAGTCTTTGTTCCGGCCCGGCAGGCATACTCCCACTGCGCTTCTGTTGGAAGTGTGACAGGCTTACCAACAAGATCCGACAGTTTAGCACAGAACTCCATTGCCTTTCCAAAAGTCACTTGGTCAATCGCAAGCGACTCGCCTTCGAACGCACTGGGATTGAAGCCCATCACAGCCACATACTGGGCCTGTGTGATCTCGTATCGCCCTATGTAAAATGGCTGGGAAAGCTTAACCGTCCGGACTGGAGATTCAACTTCGCGGTGCCCCTTTTCGTTGACGGTGGATCCTAAGGAGAACGATCCCGGAGGTATCATTACCATTTCAATCTGTTGATCGCCAACCCTGAGAATAAACTCGTTTGGGAGTGAACTCACCGCTTCATTATTCATTTGCTGATTCCGAGATTCTTTGAACCATCTGTTTGCGGTATAGACTCCCGCAACCACAAGTGAACACAGCGATAGAACAACAACCTGCCCGCGTGATCGCATCGTTTGTCCTGGCTGAAACGGCACAACGTACAACCCCGCGATTAGTCACTATTTCGTTGGATTTAGGGAATCCCAGTATTTACCATAGTGCTCTTTGTGATCGTTAATCAGGAACTTCTTATAGTATTCATCAAAGTTCTTGGGCTTTTTTACCCACTCGAGGTCTGATTTCATTTTGGGGCATCCCCATTTCTTCTTGCAGGCGTCGGTTACCCCAACTGTTTCTTTCGCATTGTCATATTCAATCTTTTCATAGCTGCGTATGAAATCTTCCCTTTTAGCAGTCTTGACGGTTTTGGCCGCTGCGTCGAATTCTGCTTTGCGAGAAAGGTTCCCAAGTTCAAAGCAAAGGGTTTCGATTTGAGTGCATCTGTCGAATTTCTTCCCGGCGCTATCGACTTTGTCGATCGAGATCGTGCCGGTGGAGGTATCGACGCTGCCACCGGATTTTATGGCGCTGGGTTGCATCTTAATAGTTGGGTCTTTACCTCCGTTAGCCGCTTTTGCCTTATTATACACGGCCTTTGCATCGTCGCATTCGAGTAGAGCCGATTTCAGGTCGCTTTGGAAAAGGCTCAGAAATGCCTGCAGTAATCCTCCCATATTCACCGTATTCTGGTGATTGTGGAACATCTTGTCGGTAAGTCTGCAGGCACCTTTTCCCTGGAGTTTGACGTCAAACGAAAACGTGATCCATGTGGCTTCTTTGATGAATACGCTGGAGACAACGCCACCTGCTACCCCTGGTTCATCTCCGGTACTCTTCATAAATTCAGAACCATAGTTGGCACACATCATTCCGCCGTCGGCTTTGACGGTGGTGGTGCCTTTCATCAGATCCATCGACATGGCAATATTCGGATAAGGGATCGGGACAGGCGGTGCAGGAGGAGCTGGCGTCTTACAGACGTCCGGGATTGTGGCCGTCGAAATGCCATTGCTGCCTTTGTGGCAAAGCGAAATATTGTTAATGTTGATCGTCACGGGCATGGCTATGCACTTTCCCCCATCTGCCAGGAATTAGTCAATCGCAGCGCGCCGCGAAGCGGTGAAGTCGTACTGCTTGACCAGCACAAGACGTTCGAACCTTTCGCATAGTTTCGAGCCCATGCCGAGGTCGCCAGGGCAACTTGTAAGGGGACGCTGGCTGCACCGACATCACCCCAGCATTCAGCAGCGGCATTGAAACTGCCTGCATCGTGGAACCCTTTACCTGTGCGACAAACGGCGAATCCGAATTCATCGGCTCGATAAGTTTCACCATTGAGATCACAGTAGCTGTGGACGACTTTATCAGAATCGGACAACGCTCCGCGAAAGGCCTGGGTCAGCCCCTCGCCAATGCAAATAGTTTTGGTTCCAAGCAGCTTCGATTCGTTTCCAGTGGCAACAGCTGCAACCCGAGCAAGTGGCGTGATTTTATTGCGGCCCAAAATTCGCCCGGTTGTTAGTACGAGCGCGCCAGCTCCCTCACCCGGCGTGAATCCCCAACTGTTGTTGATCGTATGAAGTCGGCCAGCGTAGTCGATTGATTCAAGCTGTTCCCGCCCAAGATGCGAATCCACGCCAACGACGGCTATCATCTCTTCCGAACCCGATTGCAATCGATGACATGCCTGCTGAATTGCCTTAACACCGACAGCATTTCCCTCAGCAAGGACTTTGCCCTGGGACGAAATTCCAGCTTGGGATAACTCCGCCAGAATGGCCCGAGCTGTCATGGCTTGTGACTCTTCAGACGGTAGATTCATGCCCGACATGGCGAATACGATCGACAAGCCTCCTCGGTACGAGATCGACCTGGCAATCTGCAGAGCATCCAGCAGCGCATCCGTACCAAGACGAATCATTCGGTCTTGCGGAAGACTCACCTCGGGAAGCCAGTCTGCCTGAGCGACAACCATTGGTTCGCCGTACCGGTCGATCATGTAGGGGTGTTCCCGGTACGCCGAGATTCCGCACCGAACCGCAGCGGCAGCCTTTAATGCTGAGCGACCCACCGGAGTCTGAGCACCGACTGAGATTACGTACACGGCATCTTCCTGCCAATGTGGTGCGTTCATGCCGCCACCCCGCGCTCGTTGATGTGTTCCTTCTCGAAGACAACCGTTCGCTTCAAAGTGTAGAGCGTATGATGGCACGGGAGCGAAGTGTGCCAGACCATAATCAGTCTGCCGAGATCTGGCTCAATCAGCACCGTATGCAAGTCGGAACGATGATGCTCCACTCTGTCGTCGATGGATGTCCTGAATCCGAAAGCATATCGTGGCAATTGAAACTTCAACTGCCCGCCGGGAGTCAGTCCCTGAAGTTCAACCGGCTCACCTCCACTGAGATAACCCTGGACAATCTGATCTGTGGGGGCGGAATAGAAATACTCGTCTTGAAAATCGTCGGGAAGCAGCGGCTGGCGTTCCTGCTCCCATTTTTCGTCGTAGGTTCCTGCCAGACCTCGCCGAGGCCCCCAAGCGCACGAAATCGCTCCAAACCCCGGTACTGGCTTTCCGGACGATGGGCTTTCCGCGCGAGCTCCCGGATATCGAATGCTGGGAAGCGGCGAACCAGCATTGATTTCAATGCCAACACCGACAGGATTTCTTTCAGAATGAATGTGCAGACTTCGCGACGTCTTATCCGTGACAGGGCCGCCAAATGCGTGCTCATAGTCAATGGGCATTTTTACAAACGCCTGAGGTAGTCCAGGACCGGTAAGCCCCAGAGTTTTCTCCCAGACTCGTGGTCCTGACACGACCAGACGCTTCGACAAATCTCCGACCCGAAACCCAACTTCCATTTCCCGGCATTCATCCTTCCCAACTGGCGCGTAGGCCGATGCGTTCAGGATCACGTCCGTCCCCAGTTTTGTCCGTGGCAGATCGGAGTCGCAGCGCAGCGAGGATTTCCCTGGTTTTCCGTGATACTGAGGCGCCAGTACTACCGGATCCTGTTTCTTTGAGATCTGCAATGTGCCATCCGGGAACAGATCAAACGTCGCCCGCACTGCGACCAGCCAGATTTCTGCCCCGTCGCGATCACGCACAAACGTGCGTTCCGCCACAAATGGTGTCTGGTTGTCGATTGCCCACATGACAAGTCTCACACATTAATTGATCTGAACGTTGCCGCCCCGAATTCGATTGGTTTGCGAAGCCCGGCTCGCGACGTTGGTTCCGCGGATGGCAACCGTTCCGTCAGCCTTCAGACTAATACTGGCCTTGCCGCACCGAAGCACAATTTCCCGATCATTCCTGATTTCGACGCCTTCGGAGCGGCTTGAGGCGGCTTCAGAAAGGCCGGAAACAATCTTGCCAAGTACAATCGGGCGGCGGATATCATTTCTGTCGAATGAAACACAAACGGAGGCTCCTGAATCTGTGCTGGGGTCCAGAATCCCAGTGACAGCGACAGCGGCGGCGTAATGATGCTCTCCGTTGATTTCCATCAGGAGCTGGGGATTGATTCCCTGAAAACCAACAATCCGTGCCACAATCACACCGACGACATCTGGTGACACGTTGTCTCGACTGGGCTCATGCTCCATCGAGCGGTCGATCAAATCTGCGATCAGCAACTCTGACACTTCGTCCAAGGGCTCAGTGCCAGCGTCGAGATGATTTGTGTTTCGGATACTCACTAGTTCTGTCCTATCTTTGATCCCTTGAGAACCATATCGCCACCGGCTTTGGCAGTGATCTTTCCAGAACCCTTGATCACGATGTCTTTCCCTTCCAGCAGGATTGTTCCATCCTTCTTCATCACCAACTTGCTTTTGCCGCAAACAATTGAGATTTCATCAGCAACGGTGACTGTCTTTTTCTTGCCTACATCTTCAGAACTGTTCTTGGCAATCGTCGCTGAACTGTTCCCGCCAACGGTCGCACTCATGTTGGTTCCCGCAACAATCGAATACGCGGTACCCACTTCGAGTGCTTTGGCCACTCCGACCATTTCGTTAGATGCCAACGCAATCGTTTCGGTTTTTGCTGAGCCTACGGTGATTGACTGATTTCCGCCAACGGCAGTCGTCTGATTTGCCGCGACATTGACCGTTTGATTGGCACCAACATTTACAGTTTGATTACTTCCAATTGTCTCATCGTGATTCGAACCCACCGTCATTTTGCGGTTTGAACCCACTGAAACGGTCTCGTTGCTGCCAACGGTGCGGGAGCGATCGACGCCGACTGTTTGAGTCTGATTATTTCCTACGTCGAGCGTCTGGTCATGATTGACGTTGCTGTTCATGTCGTACTGAGCGTTGACTCGCAGTTGTTCCTTGCCAACCGTGTCGTCCATCGACATCTCGTTGTAACCCGAACCTTTGTGCGTCTTTGTTGAATTGCCCCGTCGAGTCTTTTCTCCGGGCAATGCAAAGGGAACACCGTTATCTCCGTTGTAGACGCGGCCAATCACAATCGGGCGATCGGGATTGCCATCCAGAAAGCTGATCAACACTTCTTCGCCAATTCGAGGCAAATCCATCATGCCCCAGCCTTGGCCAGCATGGACCTGTGATACCCGGATCCAGAAACTGCTGTTATCGTCCTTCTTGCCTCGACGGTCCCATGGAAACTGCACTTTGATGCGACCGTATTTGTCTGTGTAGATTTCCTCTCCGGCAGGTCCGACCACAACAGCAGACTGAAGTCCATCAATTCCGGTTCGAGCAATGAAGGGAGGGCGATACGACACTTCCGCAGGCATACACTGAAACTCATTCCGATAGATTTCATCAGAATGTGCTGCTCCGGTAAGGTAATTTCCGCCGAGCGTTGCCGTATGCCGCACGGAAGTCAACATCCACTTGCCGCCCTTTTCGCCGGGGTTGTGGTGCTTATCGACTGTGAAGCGGCCGCCTGGCGAAAATGATCTGCACTCGCTGCCGCCGCGAACCGTGTCATAGCGAGCTTCTTCGCCTTCCATTCGCAGCTTTGTCAACGTTTCCCCGAGCCCCTTCTGACCGAAGAAGCCGGGGAAGTCGTAGAATTCCAGTTTCGAGTTGTCTTTCAGAGATATCAGACTGTTCTTATTAAGCAGCAGTGAAGTACTGGGAGTCTCAAAGTTGTAGTCTGTGAGCGAGTATTTCCCGGAGGTGAACTCATACTGATGGTGCCAGTCTGTCAAATTGTCCGTCACTTCAGGCTGTGACAGGTTTGATAACAACTGGACGGACGCATCTTTGCTATCGTAGCCGCCGTTGGCATGATCCGTAAAGACGAGTTTGTGGCTGCCCTGTTCATGGCGAAAATAGTAGTAGATCCCTTCTTCCGCCAGCAATCGCGTTATGAAGTCGTAATGCGTTTCACGAAACTGAACGCAGTATTCTCTCACTTCCGGATTGCGTTTGACGTCCCATTCGTAGTCAGTGAATCCCAGTTCGGACAACAGGCCGTCGATAATATCCTTGGCATTCTTCGACTTTTGAGTTTCGTGAACTCGGCAATCTGACCCCTTTGTCAGGAACCACATCCACGGCACAATTTCTGCGCTGTAGTAGTGAGTTCGATCATCCTGACCGGCGTACGTAAATCGATTAACGACACCATTGAAGTAACGTTTTTCGTCATCTGGAAAGCGAACGTAGAAATCGACCGCTTTACCGACAATATCGACCGGGTCAATTCGTTCTTCCTGGGAAAGAAGGCGCAGCTCAAAACGAAAGAGCGCCGAGATCTGTTCCTCGCCGGTGAATGAAATCAGAACCAGCTTGTCTGTTCCAAGCGGGGTCTCAATTCCGATCGTTCGGTGCTCCTGAGAAAACGTTGCCACGAAACAGCTCCTCAGCAATAGAGCTGATTCTTACGACAGTAAGGATCGCTCACAAATAGCCGCTTGATAGTCTAATCGACAATCGTCGCGAAATCAAACTTCGAACGTCTGAACTATAAACTCGATCAGTGTCAAACGCCACTGCGTACAAATCATGTCGCTGACAATATACGGAAGATCAACAGACACGCACTAACTGCGACCTTCCGCAGGATTGTACTTCGCAGGCACTTGCCCGACTTTGTCGCCCGTCTTTGGATCGACCACGATATAGGTCCACTCAGCGGCAGTAAAACCCATAGTAATTTCTTCGGACGGCAGTGGACTGCCTGATGCATTTCCGTGGCACGAATAGCTGCTAACAATCACGTTGGACAGTTTGTAAGTCAGGTACGGCTCCTGCTTATTCTTCACTGTTGTGCAGAAATGCACTTCCACTTCCTTGAAAAATGTGCCGTTTGCACAGGCTTCCTGAAGCTTTGTCGAGGATTTGTCAAGCTGACGTACGCAGACAATGTCGCCCAGCGACGTCTCCCCCTTTGTTCGCTGTTGATCTTTGGCACCTTCAGGAACTGACCTGAAAATAGAGGAACTCATTGATTCAATGAGTATCCAATCCTTGTGATCCTGGTCAGTGGCTTCGCCTTTAATATCACCGAGTTTCATATATGCTGGCATCTGAAATCCTCCTTTTTGATTGCTCTTGTTGAAAATCCGGGCAGTAGATTCTGATTGCCCACACGATTGTCCTCAGGTTGGGCATGCATATGATCATTCTCTGTCACTGGCGTGAAGTGTTGCGGAATCTTCAGGAAAAATCCGGACAACTGACTAAGAAAACAGCTTAACCATGCCTGGCAAGTCATGATAAGACTGTCCAAAATTGTTGTAATGCATTGCGGACAGGGCAATTGGTGGGTTCCAAAAAACGGCTGTCCACTGGTTCTGTTCACTTGAGTTTGCTTGATCACCAAGCAAAACTAGAGATTCAAAGAGCTTTTGAGTTATCACGAATATTCACAGGATACAGGTCAATGGGTGCATTTCTTGGTGTTGCAGCGAAGGGCCGCAATGGTGAGGTGATAATCAGCAACGTAACGTCCGTTGAAGTTCCTCTGGCCGTGACACGCGGCATTAAAAAAGCTGTGGGCGCAGCAAAAACGGCTGGCAAAGTAACCGCCTCAACAATTGGCACAGGCCTTGACTGGGCAAAAAACCAGGCAAAAAGTGAGCTTTCAAATGTAGGACAAGAACTCAGCGTTTTCGGGAAGCTGGATTTCGAGAATCAGTTGAACGAAGACCATAAATCCATTTTGGTCAACGCATTGCGAGACGGGGCCAGAAAACGCAGTGGCAAGTCAGAAATGAGTGACGTCCCGGACGTTAAAGGACATTCGAGTTACGGCGCAAGTGCCTCGAATTCGAATATCAACGCTGCCTTGAAAATGGTGGGCATAGGGGCATTTCTGCCAACTGGCGGCGATACCGGAGCTTACATTTATCTCAATGAACAAACCAAAGAAATCTCTGGATTCGCCGTTTCGCTGAAGTGGACAGTCGGCGCCGGTAAATAGTCCGAGTCAATGAACTGACACCGCACCGACAGAAGTCTCGCCCGCTATGCATCAGGCAAATGCAGTTTTCCGCGACTCAGCCGCTTTTTCTGCCAGAGACATGAACACGCAGCCCTTGTTCGACGCTCGACGCGACGAACATTTCTCACGAACATTCTTCCGTGGCGAATCCAAATCTACAGGGGCCAGCCAGCCAGCACTTTCGCCATGTTCGACACGC
>Ga0105051_10005869_pt1 | contig 13480 bp, 10 predicted proteins | sample FRY02_FD_78383 | JGI IMG/M metagenome (GOLD analysis project Ga0105051, IMG submission 78383) | Freshwater microbial communities from Lake Fryxell liftoff mats and glacier meltwater in Antarctica - FRY-02 (megahit assembly) | ecosystem: Environmental > Aquatic > Freshwater > Ice > Glacier... | reverse complement strand
TACAAGGGCCGAGATCATTCGAAGACCGCCGCTCCTTATATCATCAGCGCCGAAATAAAGCCGGCGACTGGAGATTCCAGTGCAGGCAGCTGCTGTTCGACGCCAGGCGGCTGCGGTTCCGGAGGTCAGGTTGTGGAACTTGCAGCCCCCGCGAGAAACAACTGAGCATCCAGGCTGCGTCGGTGTGTTGCGGTGTGGCAGGGGGCTGAACTGTTCTGCGGTGGAACCTGTTCGCGGTCGAGTCTCTGTGCCGCCATCCGACGCTGTCCCGTCATCCGACGCTGTCCCGTCATCCGACGCGGGCAGGGCTTGTCCAATTTTGATCGTGCCGAATGTGGGATGCTGCATCTGTCCTTGAATAGAGGGTGAAATCTGTGAGTCGGCGTCTTGATTTGCTTGTGTTGATCCTGCTGGCGACCGTCGGTACGAAAAGCCCGATGAAGGCAAATGCCCAGGAACTGCCGGATGGCTACGAGGCTGGAACAAAGCAGATGGCCACATTTCGCGTTCCGGCCGGGATGACCGTTGGACTGTTTGCCGCCGAGCCCAGTCTTGCGTCGCCGGTGGCCATTGGTCTGGACGAACGCAATCGGATTTTTGTCGCCGAAGAATATCGCTTCAATCTGGGCACGGAGGAGAATCGAACTCGCCCGTTTCTTCTGGAGGATGACCTTCAGCTTCAGACGACTTCCGACCGACTGCGGATGTACGAAAAGTGGGCCGCAAACTTCGACGGCGGGATGGAATGGTTTCGTCGAGTCGGCGATCAGGTCCGTATGGTCGAAGATACCAACGGGGACGGGCGCGCTGATCGGTCCACGGTCTTTGCTCCGGACTTCAACGAGACGCTGGACGGACTGGCCGCCGGGGTGATGGCTATGGAGGGCGACGTGTACTTTACATGCATTCCGAATCTCTGGCGTTTGCGCGACACTGATGGTGACGGCATCGCCGACGAACGAAAACTTATTCAGTCGGGGTTTGGCGTGAACGCCGGGTTTCTGGGCCACGACCTGCATGGTCTGTGCTGGGGCCCGGATGGCAAGCTGTACTTTTCGGTGGGAGACCGGGGCTTCCATTTGCGGACGCAGGAAGGTGTGACGCTGCACGGGCCTCGCAATGGAGCGGTGTTCCGTTGTTTGCCTGACGGATCTGAAATGGAAGTGGTGATGCGCGGGCTCCGGAATCCTCAGGAGATCGCTTTTGACCAGTTCGGAAATCTTTTCGCAGCCGACAACAACTGCGACAAAGGAGACCATTCGCGTCTGGTCTTCGTCATCGAAGGTGCCAGCAGTGGCTGGAACATGGCCTTTCAAAGTCTCGGCGAACCGTATCTGACAGGTCCGTGGCATGCGGAGCGAATGTGGCACCTTGCCGACAGACAGTCAACCGCGAGCCTCGCAACAAATACTGCGAACACTGCGAACACTGCGAATACAGCGAATACAGCGAACACAGCGAACGAACCAGTCGCCGAATCGCCCGGGTCCCTGGACTCAGAATTACCTGCGACTGATTTGCCACTCGCTGCCAGGACGGATCTCGGCGATCGTCCGGCGTGGTTGCTGCCGCCGGTCGCAAAACTGGGTGCCGGACCGTCGGGCTTTACGTATTATCCGGGCACGGGATTGCCGAGCCGATATGATCATCATTTCTTTCTGTGCAATTACACAGGCAACGGCGGAATCGAAACGTTCTCCGTTGCAGCCGACGGCGCAGGCTTCACGATTGTTGATGAACATGATTTCCTGAAACCCATCTCCGCCACCGATTGCGAGTTCGGTTATGACGGACGGCTGTATGTCTCCGATTTCGTCAACCTGATCTGGAATGGCGGCACATCCGGCGGTCGCATTTTTTATGTCTCGGATCCTGAATCACAAAAGGATCCGGTTGTGACCGAGACTGCCGAATTGGTTCGCAACGGCATCCGTAATTTAAGTCCTGAGAGACTGGCCGAACTGCTAGGACATCGTGATCTGCGAGTTCGCCAGCGAGCGCAGTTTGCTCTGGCCGCTGCGGGCGAGGATTCGGACGCGCTGCACATCTTCAGCGACGCAACTGATGCCAAAAATTCACTGCTGATGCGGCTGCACGGCGTGTGGGGACTTGGGCAGCTGGCTGCTGCGGAACGGCGCTTGATTCGCCGTTCGGAAACCGGTCGAGCCGCGTCTGCCCATGAGTCGTTTGTCTCGCCGGTCAAATTGCCCATCGCCGCGGCAGAAAAGATCGTGCCGCTTTTGAGCGATGCTGATCGGGAGATGCGAGCTCAGGCCGTTCGCACACTGGGAGATATTCGCTATCAGCCAGCCGCGGAAGCGATTGCCCAACGACTCACGGACGAAAGTCCACGCGTCCAGATGTTCGCCGCGCTGGCGGTGGGAAGAATTGGCAGCGCAGCCGCTTCGAAAGCGGTTATTGAAATGCTGCGTACAAACGCCGATGCCGATCCATGGCTTCGGCATGCGGGCGTGATGGCCCTGGCCGGCATTGGCGATCGAGCCGCGATCAAAATCTATGCCCAGGATCCGCATACCTCAGTCCGGCTTGCCGCGCTTCTGACGGTCCGCATGTGGCTGCTGGAAAGTCAGCAGCGATGGGCAACAAATGACTCCGATGAGATTCCAGTTTACGCGCCTTCACAGGACGACGTTCAGCTGATACGACAGTTTCTCCATGACGATTCGCTGGTGGTCGCCACAGAAGCCGCCCGGGCCATAAATGATCTGCCGCTGGAGACCGAAACGAATGAGCTGGCAATGCTCGCGGATCGGCTGATCAATCCGGAAATGTCTTCTGTGAATCCCATCGCCTTGGCAAGTGATGCATTGTTGCGCCGAATTCTGAATGCAAACTTTCGTCTGGGTGGCCCCGACAATCTGAAACGCGTGCTGGCCTTCGCAACCAATTCGTCGCTGCCGATGACGATTCGTCGGGACGCTTTCGAAGCCATCGGAGACTGGACTCAACCGTCAGCGCGTGATCGAGTCACAGGTTTTTGGCGTCCGATCGCCGCTCGGTCTGTCGAGACGCTCGCGGCCTGTCAGCAATTGCTTGCCGAGCAACTGCCCGCGTTGATCGCCGCAACTCCCGATGGGCTTCAGAATCAGCTGGTTCAGTTGATTAGTCGCCATCAGCTTCCCACAGACGACAACGTTTTTCTGGCCTGGATTCCGGATTCGGACCGAAGTGTTCTGGCTCGCACAGCCGCGCTTCGCCTGCTCGCATCCAGAGAATCCAGCCAGACGGATAAGGCCATTCAGGTCGCTCTTCAATCCGACGTTCCCGCCTTGCGCGCGGAAGCTCGCGATGTTCTGGCAAGGCGAAATCCCGAGGCTGCGTTTTCATTATTGGCCGATGTCGCCATTGCGAAGGACGCATCGATTCTCGAACGTCAGCGCGCCATTCTCACACTTGCATCCGTTCAAAGTTCCGACGCCGACCGAATCCTGCTGGACCTGTCTGCCAGCCTGTCCACACCGGAAATGAATGCGGCTCTCAAGCTTGATGTTATGGAAGCGGCAACACTCCGCGGTCTGCCGGACTTGAAGTCCAACGTCGATCGATTTAAGGCAGAGCAGGCGAAAGCAGGTCTGCTGGCTCAGCATTTGGTCTCTGTCGAAGGCGGCGACGCTGAACGCGGCAGGTCGCTGTTTGTCGGCCATCGTGTCGCTCAGTGTGTTCGCTGTCACAAAATCGGGACCGTGATTTCCGGCGGAAATGCGGGCCCAGATCTTGCTCAGGTGGCTCGCCGTCATGACCGCACATCGCTCCTGCAGTCTCTGGTGGAACCCAGTGCGAAAATTGCCAGAGGCTTCGAGGCGGTCACGCTGATTCTTGATTCGGGGCGGATCATGGCGGGAACCGTGAAGAGCGAAGACAACGGCACGATTGTGCTCGAACAGACAGACGGGCAATTGGTCACTGTGGATCAGAGCGAGATCGAAGAGCGAACCGTCCCCAGATCGGCAATGCCGGAAATGCATCGCGCTCTGACTTCTCGCGAACTCCGAGACCTCGTGGAATTTCTCTCGACCATTCAATAGGCAGCGGACAACTGTACTCCACGGGGCGGCAGCAAGACGCAGATTGACCACGACAAATGGACACACTCGCAGCGACTTGAAATGGTAACAGGGCTCACATTTCTGGAACGTTGATTCGGCGAATTCGATGACGATCAGGTCCGGTTTGAACGCATCATGAAACGAGTTCTCTGCATTCGATTTCCCAACTGGCCAGTGCAGTGCCTGCAGCATCGGCTTCGGCAGACGGCAATCGCGTGCTCGGCCGTTGCACTGCATACCGCCTTGCCTGCCACAGCCAGCAGCGGAGCCGCAAAGACCCCCGTGGATGAAGACACGCGATACCTGCGAGCCATCTTCTCGGCGGCTGTTACCGGGCCGGCAATTGTCGCTGTTTCGCCGGATGCCTGGGCGAAAGGAGTCCGGCCTGGCATGCCGCTGGCGGAGGCACGCAGCATGGCTCAGCCGGCCAGCGTTGTCCCCGGTCGAAGCAGGCCAACCAAAACACCCAAAACACAGACTCAGGCTGCCGTCGAGTTTCATGAATGGCAACCGCATGAAGACCGTCACCTGCTGAAAGCCACGGCCGAACTCACGCGCCGTTATGCGCCTGTCGTGGGGCTGGATGCGGTCCCGATGCCAGACAGCCTGCTGCTGGATATCACGGGATGCGGGCCGTTGTTTGGCGGTGAAGCCGGACTTGCAGAATCCTTACTTCGAGAACTGCGGAACGCGGGCTGGGTCTGCCGGATTGCGATCGCGCAATCAGTCGCCGCGGTCTGGGCGCTGACTCATGCGGAAATTCCTCGTCGCCTCGATTCCGCCACGGTCACTGATCGCCGACGGCCGCATCGGCAGATCGCGGAGAATGTTCTGCATGATCTGCCCATCCAGATTATTCCTGCCGGCCAGCAGCTTTCGGAAATCAGCCCGCTGCCTGTCACCGCGTCACGACTGACGTTAAGCGATCTGGAAATCCTGAAGCACCTTGGCATTCGTACCATCGGGCAGCTGCTCAGTCTGCCGCGCCAGGATCTGCCGTCGCGACTGTCCGCTTTGGGCGTCCAACGAATTCAGCAGCTGACGGGCGTCTTGGATGAGTCGGTCGAGCCCCTGCCTGAAGCGAATCCTGTCGCGGCGGCTTGGAGTTCCGAGGAAGCCGCATGCGGGCTGGCCGATATTCGTCACATTCTGATGCATCTCTCCGAACAGATCGCCGATCAGCTTCAGCGACGAAGGATGGCGTGCAGCAGCGTCACGTGTAATTTTAAGTGCGAAGATGAATCGACGGTCCTGCTGACTGGCCATGTTGTCAGGCCCACGCAATCCGCCGATCTGCTGCACGAAGTTCTCTGCATGCGACTTGAAACGGCCGTCACACTGTCGGCGATGGAGTCTGCTGGACCAATCAATGAAAACAGCAATGCATCCCCCGAAGCACCGGACAAATCGGGAATGATCGGTCAGCTTGCTTCGCTGGAATCACAGCCATTCGGTCACGTGAGAATGACGGCTGTGGTGTCGCCCATCCCTGTCTCAAAGCAGCGAGATCTGTTCAGTCCAGTTGAGCATATTATTCCGCAGGAGGAACTGGCCACGCTGATCACACGGCTCAGCGGTCGCCTGGGCGCGAAGTCTGTTCTGACCGTGCGAACGAATGCGGATTCTCGACCGGAGTTTTCGATGGCCGCAAATCCCCTGCTGCCACAGGATTCCGGAACTGCTCGCCAGGCACAACTGGATGCTACTCTGCGCATGCTGACCGATCCTGGTCCATCGCCTTCGGCAGCAGAAACACATTCGCTGCCGTCACGCCCATTAAGACTGCTGGCAACACCCCAACCTGTTGCACGAACAGAAGGCGAACGTCACTACCCGCGCCGCGTCATGGTCGCCGGAAAAACATTTGAGCTGGCCAATTTCTCCGCCCCCGAACGAATCCAGACAGCATGGTGGACGGACCAGCCATGTCATCGCGACTATTACCAGGTCACCAGCCATTCCGGATCACGCTTCTGGCTTTTCCGAGATCTGCACAGCGGCCAATGGTACCTGCACGGAATTTTCGACTAAGAACGCCTAACAAAACTGGGACTGGCTCCCGTATCTTGCCGAAAATGCACAGAAAAATGACGGAAGGAGGATGCCTTTCCCACTTTTGTGAGAGCCTCTAAGAACTCGCGTGCCAGGGAATTCAGGATTGATGAATTCCACAGGCCAACCACAACCGTCCTTCTCCACCACGGAGATCGTGCAGCTTTTAAGTTGTTAAGCGATTTGGGTTTAAGTCTACAAAAGTGACCTTCGTGCGACTTCCGATTTCGCACAGAATGTGAATTCGTGAAGCACAACAAACGAACAGCGAGCTCAATCCTCGATCTTCGCGGCTGTGCCGATTGTGGCATCGAACTACTCGCTCCGGTGCAAGCGAACTCTTTCACCGAAAAGAAGAAACAGATCCCGCGTGACGATTTCGTTTCGATGCCGAACAGAATTGTTATCAGTGTCCTGCAGGTCACGAGTTGTCGTACATGGGTCGGGAGCGAAAACAGCGTCATGGTGACCAGTCATTTTGGGAATCTCGATACCGCTGCAAGTCAGCTCACGGCAAAGGCTGTCCACTCGAGGCCCAGTGCTTGAGACCTGGTTCATCGAGTCGGACGATCAAGCGCCTCGAAGGGCAGGAGTCGCTGGATGCCCCGCGTTCAAAGATGAAAGATCCAGCGTCCCTGCCATACATACCCGCTGCTTTGGTGGTGCCGATGGACACGTCAGGTCAAAGGCCACACGTTATGATGGACACCGCTGACAGCGGCGGCAAAGCCCGTCCAGCAACGTTGCTCTGGCAAAGTCTCCAACAAACAACTGCCGGTTGTTCACATTCGCCGCGACAAGTTCCACGGTCGGCGGAAGTATGAAACTCCCCCGATCCCGGCTAACGATTGGCGTTTCATTATCGCTTACCGCGTAAGCCTGGCCTATGGCTTGGTTTACAACAAATGCGCCCGGGTGGATTCGAACCACCGACCTACCGCTTAGAAGGCGGTCGCTCTATCCGACTGAGCTACGGGCGCTTGATCAATTAAAACACTGGCTGTTTGACAAATCCTCGCAGCTGATGAACAATGGCTTTCACGAAAACTACACCAGCGACTACACCTGCGGGGGATTTGGCACGTGGCAAAGAAGACACGCAAACCGGCGAAACCATACAAAGATTTTCCACTTTTTGCACATGCAGTTGGACAGTGGGCAAAAAAAATCAAAGGCAAGATGTGGTACTTCGGTGTCTGGAGCGGTCCTGACGAGGCTCTGAAGCTCTTTAGGTCTCAGGTCGATGATATTCAGGCTGGCAGAGATCCACGGCGGCTGACGGCGGGTGTAGCAGGTGTAGCGGCCGGTTCTCAATGTACTGTCCATCATCTCTGCAATGCATTCTTGACTGAAAAGGAGGACAGGATGATAGCCGGTCGTTTGTCCCGGAAGATGTTCACTCAATACCGGGACAGCTGCAAACTGGTGGTCAGCGGATTTGGCAAAGAAACGCAGGTGAGTGCACTGGCGCCACGTGACTTTGCGGCGTTGCTTTCGTCCTTCCCAAAAACCTGGGGCCTGGCAATGATCAGCGGGAACGTTGGTCGAATCCGAAGTGTGTTCCGGTTCGCGTCAGAATCTGACCTGATCGACAAGCCGGTGAAATTTGGGCCGGGGTTTGTCCGTCCCAGCAAGCTTGAAAAGCGGCGCGACAGTTCGCAGAAACTTGCTGAAAGAGGGCGTCTGGATTTTTCAGCGGCAGAAGCACGCTTGCTGATCGACGCGACAGCGAATCCAATCATGAAGGCATGCATTCTTTTGGGGCTCAACTGCGGTTTTGGGAACACTGACTGTGCAGGACTGACGACTCGTGCGGTAAACATGGACACGGGATGGATTGACTTCCCGCGTCCGAAGACCGGTATCGAACGGCGAGTTCCCCTGTGGCCGGAGACGGTGGCGGCGATACGGGCTGCCCTGATGGTCAGAACAGTGCCGAAAGACGCTGCACACGATTCGTTGGTATTTATAACGCGGGAGGGCAATCCACTTGTTTGGGACCGAATCACCAAGACAGAAGACGGTAACCAAAAATATTTGCACATGAACAATCTGACTTTGTCGTTCGGCAGGTTGCTGACAAAGCACGGGCTACGAAAGAACGGCCACAACTTTTATTCGCTCCGAAGGACATTTGAGACTGTTGCCGGCGGATCAAAGGATCAGGTTGTCACTGATGTAATCATGGGACATGGTGACAGCAGCATGGCTTCCATTTATCGCCAGGGAATAGACGACCGTCGACTGATTGCAGTCACTGAACATGTCCGGACCTGGCTGTATTCTCACTCCGCGGACGCATAGTAAGCGCTGGGAACAAAAAGAGCGTTAAGATCTGACTGGGGGCGATCCTGCCAGGGTCTGCGATCGGCGGACGGATCTTGAATTGGGTGTTTGCGAATGCAATATGCATTCGCCGGCATCGGCGTGATGGTGGGAGAGTGCCATGCCTCAGACTGAGCATGAGCGACAGGTTGGTGATTTGACAGTGAGCCAGGTTGCAAAAGAACTGCATATCCGGCGGGAAGTGGTCGTCACGGTTTTGAAGGCAGGCGATTTGCATGGCTACGACGTTACCGCACCGGGCGCACGGCGGAAGTCGTATCGCATAACGCGGGCCGCACTGGATGGGTTCAAAGACGGCCGCACGATTAAGACAGCGGACAAGGCACCAAAACGGCAAAGACGTGTTGCGCCGAGTGCGGTGCGGGAGTTTTTCTGAGAGTCTCAGTGACCGCGCAACGTTGCCGATTGTCAGATTGGTGTGTGCGGAACCGGTGCATTGCACCAGTTCCGCACCCCAGTCGGCATCACCCCAGAAGCCTGAATGATAACCGCAGACACTGGACGGCATCACACGTGCGATTCGTGCAGGTCGGTCAGTGACCACGAAAAACGGTACAAACCAGCACAGAGAAAAACAGCGTGTCGCAATTGAATCACCCGCGGAAGCAGCAATGGAAGAGGTTGCAAAGGCAAGCAGTGCATCTGCTGCCGCGCAGGCAATCAAGTCGCGAGTCGCACGGATGTTGATCGCAGAATTGTTGCTGATATGCGGCTGCAACTGGTGCAATGCACCAGTTGCAGCGTGGGTGACATGGTCGCACAAACAGTCGGCGGCGATGAAGAGAAACGGCCGGCAAACAACTGTTAAGCCCAGAAGCGTCAGGCAAAGTGGTCAGATAATCAGCTGGCGGAACTCTGTTGTGTTTCTCAGCCATTCGTGAGTCAAATGCGTCTCCAACTTATAACCGTTATAAGTTGGAGCGTGGGTGACATGGTCGCACAAACAGTCGGCGGCGATGGAAAGAAGCGACGGGAAAAAACCGTCAGTAGCATGTCACATGCGGATATCCGCGCTGATTCGCGCAAGACACCCCGTATTAGGTCTGATCTGACTAAGGTGATTCCGGAAAATCATTAGTGAGTCCATGTGCGGCTAAGTCGTCAATTTGACAGTGCAATGCGGTTGACGATCGAGATGTCCTGACTACATTGTGGGTAACAAGTCTGCCAAAGTGGATTCGCGAACGAGAGGTCTTGTTCAACGGCGAATCAGAATCGGTCGACGTTTCTGCCTGCTATCCGTGGATCTTGGCTGCGGAACACCGTATGACTCTGGTACGTCGCGGACTGGACACAAGCGGGATCGATGCTGAGCTGGAGTTGATCGAATCAGGCAATCTGTATGCGACACTCGCCGCAATCGCAGGCCTGCCCTACGAGACGGACGCCGAGAAAAAAATAGTGAAACGAGACACTCAGATGTACTGCCTTTTCGGGCCGATTGGCTGGCATCCACTGTGGAAAGCATTGCAGACGATATCGCCTGGCATCTGCCGGGATATCCAATGGTGGCGGTCTCAGTCAGGGGGAGCAACGCGATTGGCTCATTTCCTGCAACGCGGCGAAGGCGCTCTGATGACTGACGGGCTCATTCACTGGTTGGCCAGCGGCGGAATCCCTGCTGTGCAGATTCACGACGGTGCCATCGTACCGGCCGGAGTGGCTGTCATCGCTAAGGATTGGTTAAGTCAACATTCACGGAACATGTTTGGCAGATCGTGCCGAGTCAAACTTTCAATCACAGTGCCCACCCAGAGCGTCGAACCGCCGAAGACATCTGGCGCGGGCGGCCAGCTGCGTCCTTCAAGCAAAGCGAGTGTTGATCAGCCACGGGAAGTTGTCAGAACCCTAATCGAACCATTGCGGACGACCCCAGACCGCAAGATATCGCGACAGACGGGGTTTAGAAGAGCCAATGCACGGCTCCGGATCCACCATCGAACTGACATTCCGTGAATCCGATTGATTCGAGCCCAGACAAAGTGATCCGTACATCGCCGCTCCCCGTTGTACAGATTCTGAAGAACGATTGAGTTCAAGATTCAAATTCTGGGGGGCCGGGCCATGCAACAGGCGATTGGGTATATTCGCGTTTCAACAGAGGGCCAGGCGACGGATGGAGTGTCACTGGATGCACAACGATCACGGATCCAGGCCTGGTGCCTTGCAAACGATGCTGAGCTTGTGGGCGTGTACGTTGATGCAGGGCTCAGCGGAAGCCGCGCGGACAACCGTCCGGAGCTGCAGTCAGCACTGACGGCCGTCACCGCGTGCAGGGGAATTCTGGTTGTGTATGCATTGAGTAGGCTTGCGCGCTCGACACGAGATACCATCGCAATCAGTGAACGAATCAGCAAGGCCGGAGCAGACCTCGTCAGTTTGTCGGAACGAATTGATACCACCTCCGCGGCTGGCAAAATGGTGTTCCAGATGCTGGCGGTACTGGCGGAATTTGAACGCAATCAGATCAGCGAACGCACCAAAGCAGCCATGTCGCACATGCGTGAGCAGGGGAAATTCCTTGGCCAGCTGCCTTATGGGTTCGACCTGGCAGATGACGGTGAATCGTTGATTGAGAATGAAGCCGAACTGCAAACGGTTCGTGAAATGCAGACGATGCGAAAGAACGGGACGAGTCTCCGAGCCATCGCAGAGAAGCTCGACTCCTCGCATACTCGCACGAAATCGGGAAAGTCGCGGTGGACCCACACTGCCGTCCAAAGCATCCTGAACCGAGTGAGTTGATCGTCCACGGAAGCTGCTGACGTGCAGCCACAACTCTTGATCGCGCAACGTTGCCGATCGCAATTTTTGTCACAACAGTGAAATGGAGACCGCCACATGAAAGTATTCTACGATTCAAAGATGAGCACGCCGTCAGGCGGTTACAGTCCATCCGGTTCGAAGCCGGCCGCAGTGGTTGCTGACTGGCAGGCACACGATCTGGACATTGAGATTGTTGGGTTCAAACCAGCAACACGTGAACAGCTTTGTCTGGCACACGATCCGTCGTTCGTTGACGATGTGATGAACTACCGAATCGCAAACGGGCACGGCAATCGAAGCAAGACGGTCACTGATTCCTGCCTGTGGACAGTCGGTTCGTTGATTGCTGCCAGTCGTCAGGCGTTGACGGATGGGATCACCTGCAGTCCGAGTAGCGGTTTTCATCACGCGACGTTCGACAGTGCGGCAGCCTTCTGTTCGTACAACGGACTTATCATTGCAGCACGCCAAATCATCGGTGAAGGGCTTGCAACAACGGTTGGCATCGTTGACTGTGACAACCACTACGGTGACGGCACTCAGGACATCATTGACACACTCGAAATGGACGATGAGATAAAACACTGGACATTCGGAGAACACTACTCACGAAAAATGTTTTGCCAGAAAGAGTTTCTCAGTGATCTGGGACGAGTGATCCGAGGAATGGCAGCTGACGGCGTGCAGTTGATCTTGTACCAGGCCGGTGCTGACCCGCACATCAATGATCCACTTGGCGGTCTGATGACTACTGAAGAACTTCACGAACGCGACCGGTTCGTGTTTTCCGCTTGCCGTGAACTCGGGATGGCTGTTTGCTGGCTATTCGCTGGCGGCTACATCGTAGAAGCTGACGGAAGCATCCCCAAAGTTCTGGAGATACATCGAAACACGGCATCGGAAGCCATCCAGATTCTCAAGGCACAGGGGTGTTCATCGCCAGAATCAAAGGCCCCGAAAAAACGAATCCAGATCCGCGACACCACCGTGGAAAATCTTGGCAAAAGCATTGCCATCATCGGTGGTGTTCGAGCGCCAAAGTGCAATGAATCCGAAGACTGATCGTGTGAAGAATCCGTTGCTTCATCGCCGTGAAGCTGAACTGTACGGATGCGTTCGGCAGGGATCGGCAACGTTGCCGATGGTCGTACTCGTATCCAAAACGCCTGCCTCAGACTGTTCATGACATGACCACGCAGCACTGCGCGGGCGTAAGAACGAAGACCGGTTTCGACAAAAGGCGACAGTTCGAACGGCAAAAAAACGCGCACCAGTGTCTGACTTTTAGTTCCAAAACAAGATGCCCCGATTGTCCGGCATCTATTTCATTCGAGCGGCAAACCGTTCGAATTGAAGAAGTGACTGTTCGGCAGAAACTTCGGCCACACCGGACGGGCGACTGACGGGCTGGAACGGTCCGTTCAGTTCAAAGATCAACTGAATTGCCCTGACGACCTGCGGATGGCTAGGTGTTGCCGCAATGTCAGTCAGCGTCTTTATTGCCGTTTGCAGGGCCACCGTAGCCAGTAAACTGGCCGATTCTCTGACAGCCTGAATTTGTGATCGAAGCGCTGATTCGAACACCGGGCAACTCTCCCGCCATCGACGGATAGTGCGATCAGTCACGCCAGCATCACCGGCGGCTTCAACATACGTCCGGCCGACCATGATTGAGGTGAGCACTTTCTGCTGCACGGGCGACAGCCTTGCCTCTTCATCGACTTCCGTCCCGCCCACACTGATGTTTCGACGTCCCATGCCAGTCTGCCTCTATGTCCGAAAATGTCCTGTTCGATTTGAGATCGAAGTCTAATTCATGACCCAGGTACAGCGTCAGATAACTTCTGGTCTGAATTCCAAAGTTCACGGGCTTTGACAACTCCGGACGAAGATGCAAAGCACTCGTAAAAAAACGTTGCACTTCTGGCCGGAAAAGCACAGCGAACCGTCAGATCTGGCAGAGGAACAGCCGGCGATTGATGAATCGTGTCACGGAAACCTCGGATGCGGTGGGAAAGATTCGCTGTCGCCAGTACGCTTCGGGCTCAAAATCGACCGCGAACTCATCCGGAATCGCTTCAGCCTCACAGGATCCCATGAACCAGCCGAACCTGTCCTCCTTCATTTGGTCCGTCGCAGACCTCCTGCGCGGCGACTACAAGCAATCCGATTACGGCAAGGTCATTCTGCCGTTCACCGTCCTCAGGCGTCTGGACTGCGTGCTGGAAGCCACGAAAGACGCTGTGCTG
>Ga0105051_10005865_pt1 | contig 13484 bp, 20 predicted proteins | sample FRY02_FD_78383 | JGI IMG/M metagenome (GOLD analysis project Ga0105051, IMG submission 78383) | Freshwater microbial communities from Lake Fryxell liftoff mats and glacier meltwater in Antarctica - FRY-02 (megahit assembly) | ecosystem: Environmental > Aquatic > Freshwater > Ice > Glacier... | reverse complement strand
GGAGGAAGCGGACACCACAGTGCATCAAATCTATGGTCAGCGTGCAACACTCAGCGTTAATTACAAGCCGGGAGACTGGGACAGTGTACGAGCTTGGATATTGAAAGCGGGATCAGGTTGGCATCAGGCAGAAACAGCAGAGGATCAGCAGAATATGAACAAGTTTGCAGCAGGGTCACCAGGAGCAGTCACAACACACCACATCAAGTGGATACTGTCGGGCCGGTCGACAGTGGAGCAAATGCGAAAGTGGCAGCAAGCGCTGCAAGCTGAGCACATTATGGACAAGGGTACTAAACTACTTTTTGTAGTAATAAAAGCAATCATCATCATCACAACGCTGGGCCCAAGAGGGTCTCTTCACTATGAGCATTTCAAATCACTGAATTAAAGAAAGGAAGCTTGATGTTTATTACAACAACACGAGTTGATATAGTGAAACATTGCAAGCAAAGCGTTAAACAGATCCTTTGGAGTGAGGGCCGGTGGATGGCAGAAGAGTTTGAGAAAGCATGGGAAAACTACTGTGAAGTACAGGGTTACCCGCTCTTTGCAACATGTGGTAACGATCAGTGTAGAAGCAAAGACCTCTGTGTGCTAACGTCCGCTGCCTTGCCCTCCACTAGTCCTTCTTCCCCTTTGCACGCCCCTTTCACCCCTTCTACTCCAGGCTCCCAGGTGCCAGGCGTGGGTTCTCGATGCTCACCAATGCAACAGGTCACACGTGTGAGGTGGCGTCTCCCCAAGTAGAGGCAATGCAAGCAAGATGCGGGCTAGTCTGCCTCAAGCGACTGTTAAGCAGAACAGACGAGAGTTAGTCGCCTTCTGTCAAAAATGCTGGCAGTTTACGAACTTCAGGTGAAATTGGGACGAAATAGGCATCCTGCCTTTGATGGTGAGATCACTGATCGACACTTATAGGACAGCAGAGCATCAACCAGGCCGTTCGAGAGGAGAACTCACCAGCCAGGAGATGAAAAAACATGTCGCAATGTGATTGAAACCAGGTAAAAGCACAGATCCAGACAGATGCCCTATTGAACTCACAAAAACGATGACGGATGAGGAGTTCCAAACTGTGAAAATGTGGGTGAATGGAATTTTGACAGAAGACACAAGTCGACAGCAAGAAACGATGAACGGCACCATTTTGCAGCTTCACAAAGGTGGGGGCACGAATAAAACGTCGGACCAACGACCAGTAGTCTTGCTAAACAGCGTCTATCAATTGCTGAACTATGTCATCAATGAACGGTTGGAAAAAATTGTCGAACCAGCTAACATCTTAGAACCAGGGCAGGATGGAGGCAGGCAAGGACGTTGCATCGGCATTAACACACAAAAGGTGCACTTCATCCAACATGAAGCTCGGAGACAGGGCAAGAGAGTTTATCGAGTCGACATTGATTCTAAAACCACCTTCAACGCCATGTCTCAAGCAGCGCTATGAGGATGTTTAAATTTCAGAAGTTGACTTATTAGAGGAGATATATGAAAGCGCCACTGTTAGGCTGGCCCCAAACGATCTGGAAAGTGCGACGATCACCTTCAATGCAGGTGTAGCACAAGGTAGTATCACGTCTCCACAGCTTTTCAACATTGTCATCAATGCCCTGCTACGCATGCTTGCAGTTACAGGATAGAATGAGGATATTAGTCACGGGCTGCAGATCGGCAAGGATCTGAAAGGAGAAAACCAGCGAGATGGAAACGGTTATCGGTTCAACAACATAGGGTTCATCGACGATATTTCAATCTTTGCTGACACACCAGAGGGCATGCAAAAGCTGCTTAACGTTATGCAGGAGTTTATGACCTGGCGTGGAATGCAAATCAATGTGAAGAAAACGTATTTGTTGGTAATAGATAATGATGAAAAGCGTACAGAGCAAGAGCCAGCACCGCTATTGAGAATCAACGGAGAAACTCTTCAAGCGATGAATCTGGATGACGCGTGCAGATATCTGGGATGTTTGGTCACGAGAAACGGCGATATGAGAGCAACCAAGGAAGTGGTCAGACAAAAGATCATTGCAGCATGTGACCTGATCAAATTCCATCCTCTCACACCAGAGCTAGCAACGGAATTGATCACAAGCAAAGGTATGGGAGTCTTCCGCTTCTCAGCGGCACTCATTGAGTGGTCTGAATGTGAATCGAACGACGTGAAACAATTGTGCGTCCAAGCCTACAAGAACGCTTGGCACTTGCTACGGTCAGCAGCAAGTGCTCTCATTATCTTCCCAAAAATACATGCAGGTAAGGAAAGCACACTGCCCATGGCAGTACTGACACAGGAGTTGTTGCCGCATGCCGAGAGATGCGTGCGACATGAGGATGTGTGTAACAAAATCATGCTGGCAGGCTTAAACCGCACCTCACACGAGTGGTTATGCGACTCTTTGGCTGAACTGATTGAGGAAATGGAACTATAGATTGAGGAAATGGAATTGTGGAAGTGGGATGACGCAACCAGAGACTTTTGGTCGAGACTAGCAAAGGCACTGCAGCAGAGCAACATCTCAGTCACGTGGGCCGAGCAGTTGGACAGCAGACTGGCATCAGTGCATACCACTGGAAAAATGAGCTGGGCTGCAGCAACTAGATCCATTAGGGAATGCAAAATGAGGATTGACAGAATCGGAGGGTCGCGCCTAGATACAGATTCAGAGGTACGGGGTCTCGATCAAACAACATGGGAGCTGATGTGGGCGGGAGAAGCCGAAAGAGCATTCCCGCTCTAAGGCAAGCTGGATACGAAAGTGTTTCCGACTTGCCTACAATTCAGCAGAGTTATAGAGAAAAAGCATTAGTGGTGATACCACCGGTAATGAGAGAAAAAGCATGAGTGGTGATACCACAGGTAATGAGGATATGTGCAACGTCGAACGGCGAGCAAAGAGTTCAGGTGTTGATTCCGGTAGTGCAAGGACTGTCACAGAAACAGCGACAGCTTATGCAACAGTCCTTTGAACTAGTGGATTGGCAAGGACTCAAGTCAGCCGAGAGGAGGCAACGAGATAATTTGAAACGTTTTGAACGCTCAGTCGAAGTGTGGAAAGACTAGATACGTCTTAAGAAAGAACTCGCAACACTTGGTTAACAGCTGCGTCCAGCGGAATTGTTACCAGTCAAGCGCAAGAAACAGAGTCTGGATCTAACAAAGAGGGACGCAAGCAGAGAGGAGTTCCGATGAAGAGCACTAACAGGGGCCAACATTTGGGCTTCGTTGTCATGTCTACTGACACTTTTGGAAAGTTTTGACAAAAGGTCCCACACTCAGAGATACGTTAATTTAGCCAATGGAGGCGGCTTTGAATCAAACCACGTTTCTGACACAGGCACAGGCACTGTTAGGCAAAGCGAATAGCGAGCATACAACGCAACAAAACGCAGAGGTTCAGAGTATCATCAACAAAGACCGTCAAGTGGCGCCTAAACGGATGCCACTTGGCGCGCACTTAGCGGTGAACACACATAACACGGGAGGGCGTCTTGTAGAATCAGTGAAGAATGCACGGTGGTCGATGAGCCCACAAGAGGCGGGGAATGGAATCGATCGCATAATTGAGTTTCAGGTCCAGATCAAAGGACACAACCAGCGAGAGTACGAGGACAAATGGCAAGGATGGCAAAAATGGACTGATGAAAAGCTTGCGACAAAACTGACGAAGGATGACCAGCAGCCGGTCTTGTTACTACCAGCCAGGTGGTGGCCTGACATGTTGCCAGAGTTTGAATGTTGAGGACGGTAGCAAAGGCCACATACGCGAGTGAGGTGTAGGCAGTGTAAATGTAGCTTAGTTGAGAATCCTAGTTCTAGAAGTAGCAAGTGTCATGGGTGTGAGAATCGAATGAAGACTGAAGGTAAAAGACTAGATGGCATAGTTTTCACCAATGCCGATCCACGATATGCAGGGAAACTGGATGATCTGCAAGGAGGTGACACGACAATGCTGATGCAGCAGGTAAGAAGAGTCATGACGGTCAATCAAGAGTTGGAAGACGAATCAAGTTGGATCTGGCTAACGTCGGAGCAGGTGGGGGTTCCACTGCGGTCGAAATTTGCAAAAGAGAATCACGGTGAAGCCGGAAGTTCGAAACAATGCAATGACCAGCGTACTGATCAAACTGCATCATAGTTTTCTTGGCGCCTATTATCACAGATTTCGTCCAAAACACGAAAAGGGAACTCTATGATGAGAAGCTCGAAGACGCGCTTGAAATGCTAGGTTTGGAATAGAGCAAAGACGATGACACCAAGACGCAGTGTTACCGGTTGAACACCAGTCCACTTCACCGAGGAAATGCGTCCAACAACAATGGTCCAGCACGGGTAAAACGGTGGATGCAGTGGGAAGCGCCTTCCAAACCACTGGCCGTTGATGACCCTCTGCTTCTGCCGGAACGAGAAGTGCATGCAGAAATCGCCATAAATTGCGTTTTAGATCAAGACATACCGTCACACCCAGAAGGAGGGTATGTCAGAATCCTAGCAGAGTCATTACTCTGTCAGCCCCTCCGTTCTTTCATTCGGCTGGACGAGGAGACCTCAAGTTCTTAGGAGAGGATGATGGACCTGCCGTGGTAGTATGGGAAAGTTTATCAGAATCGGAGCAGGAGCAGTGGTCGACAAAGATGGGCGAGTCGAATAATTGGGTAGTCTGGTGCAGTTCGAGAAAATAAAATGAAGAGCAACACCTTTTTCCAAGCCGATGGAAAAGAAGTCTTCTCAAACCGTAGTAAGCAAACAATAGCCAAAGCAGGAGGAAAAATGGATTAGAAAGGAGTCAAAGGGCAGTCAGTGCGCTGGAAAGCGTGGTGACGACAGGGCAACATCAAATGCGCAGTGAGCGAAGAGTATGCTTCTTGCTGGGTTCAACAAGATTGCCACATGGCAGACGAGCAAAAAGCAGCTTTTAGGAAAGCGGCCGGAGTATCATGAGGAAAAGACGAATGTCAAGTGCGATTGAAAGGGAGAGAACGCGATTACTGAATGGGCACAGAGATAGGCATGCGTGGAGGCTATGGGTTTCAGGGCCAAGTAACGTCAGGTGACAGCTCAGACAAAAAGGGCAAAATGGGAGCAGGATATAATGACTTGAGAAGAAAAAGAAAAAGCAACAGTGCAGAGTGAGACGAGAGAAAAGGGCTCCAGCTCAAATCGGACTGAATCGGCAGCGTTTTTCCTGGCGCTTCGTGACACGTCGATAGAGGTGCCGTTGCTGTATTCGTGTGACAATCAGTCATTGTTCAATGTTGAAGGCAGTCGATAGGTGGATTGGTGAAGGTGGAAAGGCAACGTTGGTGGGGGCACCTGACGCGGATATTCTAGCCGCAGCCATTGCGGCGGGGACAGCAACCTTCCTGCTCACAGTAAACGTGCATCGAGGAGAACCGGCAAATAAGGGAGCCGACATTCTTGCGGATAAGGCTTTTTCAGATCCGAAGGTAGGCAAAGAGTGTTGCCAACGGACAAATCGAGCAGTCGGAGAAAACCGTGCCGCGAGGCAGGGAAAGTAACTTATCAAGATTGTCATTCGACATTCAATAATAGCGTGAGAGATGCAATTCGAAGAGGGACAGCAGAGAATGAGGTACAAAAACATGAGGAGAGTCTTGCTGGTGCTTGGAGATTGAGACAAATCAGCACACTCCGGCGACGATATGAAAGATGGTGCAAATTTAATGACATAGAGAACTGCACACACAAGCAACGATATAAGGAATAGTATCAAAGCATGGTGAAGGTCGTGCAGCAGAACACTTGGATTGATGACAGAAAATTCTTGAAAATATGTGTGCGAGCTAAGGCAGAGCAAGGCAGTATCAATCACCCTGCATATGGCACGTGGACGGCAGGCTTCATGTTACGGCAAAATGAAAGCAGAGCGTTCTTAGGGAAGTATTTGAACGACCCGCGCGTCCCTTGCGGACATAAAAGGCGAGAAATAATGGGAATTGCAGGGATCATTCCGGTAGCCAAATGGCTTGCAAAAATAAAAAAGGGATCAGATGTAAGCTGCAGATTATGCAAAAGGGCACGAGAACAACGCAGTGCGAGCACTGAAAATTTGCCGCAAGAGACGTTTGGGCATATCAACAATGCCTTCTGCGATGGTATGGCGACAACTGTCACGGCTGCCCACCACTTCATCTGGAGACATCTGTATACCAGCATGCAAGCTGCACAAACACCAACGAGTAAGCTCAGATTTGTCGTACCTGATAAAGAACGTTGTATGAACACGTTGTGGCAGGAGGAAGAGTTTTAGCAGATATGTAGACGAGAATCGCTGACAGAAAAGGCAGATAGAAATTGAAAAAACGATCTCTGTGAAAGAGCACGAAAGGGAACGCCATGATTTCGACCCGATAATGTTTTATGAAAATTGTGTTTGGAATTGGAGGCCAGATGGCATAGTGATTAACAAAAATCATCGAACACTTTACATCCTAGACTTCAAACGGTCGTTTGACAGAAATAAGGATTTTCTGGGGGCAAAGGAAGATGAGGCTAACGAGCCACACAAAAGCATCATCGAGGCGCTCAAAGCGGCTACCCCGGAATGGACGTTTGAACAGATCAATTTTGTGGCAGAGAGGCGTGGTGCAGTAGTGGAAGACGATTTTTATAACAAGCTCGAAAGGCTCAATGTACAAGCAGGGAAAAAGGACAAGATTTTGGCGGCGCATGTGCAACGCATATGCGAAGCGCATGACACAGTAATGCGATCCTACTATCAGCAAGTACACCGGGTCGTCTGGGGCTGATGCGACGACGTCGATGGAAAACATTGGAGAACAAGTGTATGTGTAAATCACTGACAATCCTTCTGTCATCAGCTGCTGAAGAAAGGTGAAGTCGGGGCAAAGCTTGAGTAAGATGCGTTACACACAGAAGGCATAGCACAAGTATCAGAATGTTTGCATATTTCTGATACTGCCAAGAAACTGTACTAAGATTAAAATAATAGTGGAATCGCTGTGGTGATAACGACCAAATTGCAAACAGGGAATTAAAGCTGAAGATCATTTCTATCAGAAAAGTGAAGGCAGAAGAGGAAAAGGTAAACACACACACACAGGTTCAAACATCTGATTTCCGTGATTCGGCAAGAGTGAAACGATTGAGACAAATTGTAGCAGAGATGGTCCAAGACTCAAAAGTGACAACTTGAGGAGGTGTTGTAGGCTGCAAGATGGAGGCGCAGTGCAAGGGTGGAGTTAGAGCCGACAGCATGTTGTTGCTCATCGTCGTGGCAGAAGAGAGGCGCGGCTTACTCAGGGTGGGATTCGAGAACATGATGCATTCTTGGGTCATGAAATGAGGGGCCCAGCAGGGACTGGGCGTGGTGGCGTCTCGATGGCTGGGGGGCGGGAAGGCCAAGGCGCAAGGAAGGAAAATGGGGTGCGGGGCCATCGCTTGTCATCACCGCCAAGTATTGTTTAGAATTTGCTTATGCATTTCGGCTTTCTGTGTCGATGAGGAAAGTTGCTAGCGAACATCCGAACATCCGTTCCGTGTACTCATACACATGAAATTCTTATATATTTTTTACATTTATTTTATTTCATCTATTGTCTTGTCAAACACATATCTAATATTTGATTGAAGATACACACACCACACACAAAAGTAGGAAAAGTAGGAAAAAGGAAAACAAAAAGGGGGGGTCAGGCAAGAAAGAAAACATGGCAAGAAAATTACCAAAAGAACAAGAGGGGGGAAAAAAGAGGAAAAAGAGAGTAAAGTGGGAGGGGGGGAGAGGAAAAAAAGAAAGAGGGCGGGGAATGGGTTGAGGGGGGTAGGGGGGTGTGGGCACTCAGGAGGGTAGAACCGCACACTAATAACGCTAGATCGACATGAATGTTTTTCAGTTTTTCATTACCTGCAAGACGACAAAAAACGCAAACAACGCCACGCACTAAGTGAAGCTAGGTAAGAAAAGACGAGAGAGTTCCAAACGCAATTACTACATTATTTCTCCAAGAGTGATAATAAAAGCAATCATCATCATCGATGGTTTAGCGAACTGTCTACTCATTGTAGATGGCCTCACTGACAGCTGAGGGGAAGTACCATTTCTTCTTGCCATTGTTTTGTATTTCTGAGGAGTTCCTGCTAATAGCTGTGAGTAGCTCGCCTCATATACAATGATGCACCGCAATTCTGGGCTTTCTGAGAGCAGGGCATTGGGCTTGGACATGACCTAGACTTTGCGGCCAAGGTGCCGTGTCCGGGTGTAGTCGTTTGCAGAGCCTGCAGTAAACATTCTCCAGGATACCCCTGAGCTTGACGCAGGGAAATTGATAGCCGATGCTTGGTAGATGACGTCTGTTGGCCCTGTGAGGGACAGTCTTGTCTTGCCAGTGTTTCCCCAGAAGATTTCTGCTATGATCTTCTCGGTTGAGAAATTCGGAAGTAAAGTCATTGTGAAGGGAAAGTTGGAGTCCTGCCCCCTTCAAATGTACTTTAGCCCAAAGGGTTTTGTTCATTGAGCATTTGCGTTCACCTCCCGCCTCCGTCCATGAGAAGATGGGTTGCAAACTTGGGCCGTCCCAATTCACATTGTCGTTATCATCTCGTCCCTTGTCCGCCCATCTGCCAGCCTTCTCGTTGGAGGACTTTCGTGAGCTCTTATCTTAACGAAAGTGGCGAAGAGTCGGAGATCCACCCTTTGTTGAAGCACGTTGATGATGCATGCCAGTCTATGACCATCGGAGGAATGAAGAAGAAGGGGGTCCTTGCCCTCCCCTACCCAGTTTGAAGAGGCAGTCCTGAACCCTTTGCAGTCTGTAAGAACAGCTATTGGTTTGTTGTGCGTGAGGGAGTCCTCGAGGGCTCGGCATGCCACACCAAATTCGGCCCTGCCTGATGACCTGCTGCTTTTGCTGCTTTTCAATCCATCGGTGGCACAGATGACTCCAGGACCAGCCAAGCTGTGGACGTCCATGAGGCCAGATTCAGTGCCAGCCCAGTAAATTGATTCCACTACATCCGCGCGCATGTCTGGCAAGTCTTTTTCAGACTCGTATGCAGAAATTCTTCCAAGTCGAGCATATCGGTTCTTGAAATCGTTCTGCGTGGAATGGCCGCTACCTCGGTATTCAGACTATGGAAGGCAAGTTTGTCAGTTCCTGTTCTCCACCACCCTTTCTTTCTGCTGGTATTTCCTTTGGTGTAAAGAATTCTTTTGGCGCCAGCAGGAATCGGGGGAGTGCTGGCCCACTGATGGCATGCGAGTTGCAGGAGTTCCTGTTGGCATTGGCGCATGGGTGCAAGCTTTAGTTTTGAAAACAGCCCGGGATGTCAATGCAGATGTCGCCAAATCGGATGCTATCACGGGTGAGCTCCTTCACGTCCAACTGCTTAGCTTCTGTCAAAATACACATATGGCCTTTCTCGTTCGTAACACCCAACCCTCTACTTTCTGAAATATTGGCTCAAGTGGACACAACAATCCTCGAGGCTGTGTGCAGAAATGGAACATGAGCTGGGCATGCTAATTGGCCCCCTCCTTTACGCACTTTTACACACATGAAGATCCAGGTGCACCACTCTCGTGGGGTTTTGGAATCTCGCTCAATGAGGGCAGCGCTATTTTGGCATTTTATTCTGCCACCTGCATGCTCATTGTCTGGCTGGGAAGCCACGGGGGTGCTCTACTTGCCCAGCATTTCGCAGGACAGGACATGATATCTTACTTCCCGTAAATCATAGCATGCGCCCCTTTTGCAGGTACTTTTAAAATCGCATGCTCTCCTCCTTCAGGATCATGAGTGTGTCGAGTGGATCCCTGAGCCTGAGCGCGCTCAGGTGCCACTGTCAGTATTAGGTCTGGTGCTTCCTCCTGCGCGGCTGTATGCTGGCTCTCGTAATCCTCCCCCAATGCAATCGTCTCTGACGCTTTGATTGATTCTTCATCTTCGTATGCCCTATCAGGATAGTCAGGGTGCAGACATTCGCCGAGCAGGGCTAAAGAGTTGCTCAGTCCCAACTACAGCGCGCCCTTACTGCTCAAATCATGGGCAGCTGGGCCAATCATACCAGGGCTTTGGATCACATTGGGTTGGAACGTTCAATGGAGATGCTAGAGCTGCAGCACGCGCAGCGATTTCTTGTGAGCCCCACTAATCCCATTGATTCCGTGTTCGCAGAGTTTTCTCGCGCATCTCAGCCCGTTCCCTCCCAGCCTCACAAGCCCCTGGAGAAAGATAAGCAGTGGCACCTGAACTGGAAACTACTCGCTTTCCTACCAGACCTTTCAAGTTCAGCAACATGCGCGCGGATGGAGTGGAATTGAAGACCTTGACACGTTTCCCGCCGGAAGTTTGGCAGGCTTTTTTCTGCAAGGGCTTTGGGGCGCCTATTTATAAGATGCTTGATCACGCTGAAGCCCGCACTGTGTGTTCCTGCAACATGAATACTGATCCTCGGTGTGATCATATCCTCACTTGCAAGAAGTACACAGGTTCTACTTGCAGTCACAGTCGTCTCATATTTGAATGCCGTTGATGCACTGGCTAACTTGGCGCGCGCTTCCAAAATAGGTCCTGCGCGTGTCAACTACAAGGTGTCAAAAACGGGTGATGGCAGTTGCAAGCAGGGCGACGTTGAAATAATTTCCCTGTCTCTCACCGTGAACGTGATGGTTTAGTAGTTGATGTTTCCCTTGTGCGTGAGTTCACTGTCATTTTGACGCTTACTGTTTCTCCATCCCCAGGTGCACGGCTGCTGTCCACATCAGGAAATTGACATTGGCGAGCGTAGCAAAAAGGTTGAACACCTTGACCAAAACCATTGAAACGAAGAGTGGCACACAGCAAATCATGGATGGCACTGAATATTTGCACAACACAATGAATGTCGGTGGACAACAGCCGTGCGCCTAGGGATGGCGAAACAGTAAGCGTCAAAATGACGAATTCCTACAAGCACGCACACGCGTCAAGAACAACAAATACTCGAAAGTCTGTTGCCTTGTCGCAATGCTGTCACGCCCACCATCACAGGTGTGTCGGCCTAGATTCACATTGATTTTCTATGGCTCCTCTGGGTTTTCAAGCTTGCGGACAAGCAGACGTGGTCTATTTATAAGCGCATAGGACAACAGGATAAGATTAGAACAGAGCCTGTTCAATGGGCGTGGGCCAATGAATTCAATTCCAAGAAGACCTTCATTGGTAGGGTCATTGCCTTCGGCTGTGCCACCCGTTGCTATCTGTCTGTGCATAGTCTGGGTATTCAGATTTTTTTAGATCATCAATTGAATGGTATTGTGACCCACCCCCGCCTGGGTTTGGGTGGAGTCACCCGTGGTTGCAGTGCACGCGGCGGACGCTGTGACTCGGGTGCAGTGAAACATCCCAAGGGGGGGGGTGTTCCTGATACTGCGCCTTCTGTCCTGGTTTTGCTGATCATGGCACTGGTGCTGATGGCCATTTGTTGGCCGCTGCCTCTCTTCGTGTCATAAAGGCAGATGAGCACGTGGTACTTACACTGGTCAAAAGCTGAAATCTTGCAAGTTTCTCGCATCTCTAGATATCACGCATCTTTCGAAATTCTTATTTGATAATGATGATGATGATTACTTTTATTACTATGAATAGTGGTTTAGTACCCTTGATTGAGGGTCTATGCGCTCGAATCTTATATTTCAGATTTGAGTTTATCGGTGGTTTGCGTACACATTTTTTGCTTTTCTTTTTCGGAAGAAAAAAATGTTGAAGGAAAAAGCAGTTAGTCCAAGATCTCATCCCGCCGCCTAGCATATACACACACATGCGTACTTTGTACACATATACGAATATATGTATGCCAAGATTTAGTCCATCTGAATTCTTCGGGCCCTCCAGGTGTCTCATCCCGACTCCTGGGCTCACATCCGAGTACCCCATCTGTGAAGTGTGTGTGTGTGCGTGTACACACCCATACACCCACATACACTCCCACCCGCGTTAAAAATAGAGAAGACACATACAACACCCCTATCGTTCCTTCTGTCAAAAATAGCCTCCCACGCCAAGCAACAAGCGCTTTCATAGACTAGCTGAACCCCCCCATCCTCGTTCCTCCAACGCTAAATGACCAAGCTGCAGATACATGAGCGAATATGCACATTGTAGTAGCGAGTGTGTAAGCAATTGTGTACGCTGATGTTCACAACATCTATCTAACGTACACACCTGCAAATGCATGGTACTCACAACACCTGTTGAAATGTAAACCACACTCTCCACAAAGAATGCATATGCGCTCGTGCATGTGCGCATATTCAAAAGTGCAGAAGCTTATTTGCCATGGCTGCTATTGCGAACTTGTCTTGAGTCTTGCGCGAGCATCTTGCGTAAGCATCGTTCAGCAAACCACAGTCACTCACTTCGGTGAGAATAAAAGACTGCACCTTGAGAGTTCCAAACAAAACTACTACATTATTTCTTTCTGAGCAATAATAAAAGCAATCTTCACTTCACTGTAGGCTGTCGTTTGCCGCCCGCTCTTGCTGCCCCCCCTGCTGTCTCGACCAAACCCGTCGCCCGACGCTGTTCGCTCAAGAAATCCGTCCAAATCCACGCTAGCTCATGACGCGGTTGCCGCTGCGGTGTCGCACAAGCATCAATCAATCATCCGCGTTGGTGCAGGCCTCATCCAGTTTGTCCATGGGTCGCACTCGCGCTTGGCCACGGAGTTTACCCATCACAGAAATGTATTTTTGCCATTTTCGCGCGACTTTTCAATCACAGTTCATGGTGTTCCCGAGTTGGTATTCGAGCGACAAAGAGAAAGAGAAAGAAAGAAAGAAAAGTCCGCCAGTAGTCTGCACCCGACTTTTGTGGGGAGTCATAGGAAGGTTCGCAATAGTCTATAAGGTTTCAATGAGTTGGGATTCACCGAGATACAAAGAAAGAAAGAGAGACAGAAAGTCCTGAATGTCAGTGGAGACCTGCCATGGTTGGTAGACCCAAGAAGGTTGAGTGCACTGTCATAATATTTGTACTCGCCAACATGGATAGTCCGTGTGTACTGTGTACATATGAAATGCTAACAACGTGGTTTTGTCATTATCTAAAATAGTCCGTGTTTACTGCGTACATACGAAACGTCGTTAAAACTTGGCACGGTCCTCTTGACCCGGGGAGTGACTACATGAGGGTTCATATCACTAAGTCGAGTTTTCTACCCCACAGAAAGAAAGCAGAAAATGGTTTCAAGAAAAGCATAGAGTCTCCCTTAAATGTGCGCATGTGTGAGGTGTCAACTTCAATGATTCAAATTGATTGTACAGATCCAAGTGTAAACAAAAGAGATAGTAAAACGACTTCTGTCTATTTACTTTATTGTACTTCTGTCTCTATCACTGTCTCGGTCTCTGTCTCTGTCTCTGTCTCTGTCTCTGTCTCTGTCTCTGTCTCTGTCTCTGTCTCTGTCTCTGTCTCTGTCTCTGTCTCTGTCTCTGTCTCTGTCTCTGTCTCTGTCTCTG